>JAEEGI010000277.1_pt1 | contig 276227 bp, 221 predicted proteins | sample 8958751 | NCBI WGS metagenome assembly JAEEGI01 (sample SAMN16246545, study PRJNA631951) | gut metagenome | biome: gut microbiome; feature: rumen; material: KS-attached | host: Bos | place: Iran: Karaj | collected 2018-10 | reverse complement strand
GCGTGTATCTTGTTCACCATATCCTCTGCTTCCTGCTGAGTCATCTGGCGGAAATTCTTGCGCACGTCGCCAACGACCTTTTCGATGTTGATGACGGGTTGTAGCATCTGGTCGGAGAGATTGACCACGAATTCGTCCATGGCCCGCTCTGCCGTCTGAGCCTGACTAGATGCCTCCTGCAGCGCGGCGTTGCTGTCTTCCAGACGGGCGTTCACCTGCCGGATTTCATCGATGCGGCTGGCGATGGACTGCTGCATGGACTTGAAACTATTCTGTAGCGAGCCGATCTCATCCTCGCGCCGTGTTTCGGGCACATGGTCATCGTAGTGGCCTTCAGAGAGCCTGCGGGCTGTCCGGGCCAAAAGTTCGAGGGGGTGCACGTTACGGCTGATATAGAAGATACAGAACAAGAGTAGCAGAATCAGTCCGGCGATGGCGATGGCGAGCACGGTCCGCAGCAGTCTGGTGGTGCCGCCCATGATCTCGCTCTCGGGACAGACGATCGTGGCAATCCATCCCTTTTGGCGGAAGGGCTTATAGAAGACATAACACGACTGGCCGTCGATGTCGACCTCCTTGTAGCCGCTCTCACGTGCAATCATCGATTCGACCAGCAGTTCCATCTTTGTGTCGTGTTTAGCACCGTTGATGAGTTCGAACACGCTGTGGTTGTCTACCTTGTTCATGTCGGGATGGATGATATATCTGCCCTTACGGCCGATGATTGCACAGTAGGAGTTGGGGAAGGGCTTCGAGTCTTTGACAATCCCCGAGAACCATTTGAGCGAGATGTCCAGTCCGAGTACGCCCACTATATTCCGCTTGGAATCGCGGACGAGCAGGCTGAAGGTGGTGGGCTTCACATCGTATTCGCCCTGTTCGTATGGTCTCACCCAACAGTCCTCATGGTCTTCCATGGGGTGAGTGTACCAGTTCTGCTCAAGATAGGATTTGTCGTCGTAGTGGTCGCTCTCGAGGACTCTCGAGTGTCGTGCTGCCTTCTCGTTGCTGGTGTCTTCCCGATAGGTGTAGATGATGAACTCCCGATGGAAGAAGGCGGTGTCCATGGCGATGGCACAGCCGATGAGCATGGGATTGTCTTCAATCATCTTGCGGCAGTCGCGGCTCAGGGCTTTGGGGTCGTTGAGGTGTCGCTCCATGTTCCAGCGCATCATGCGGCCAGCCACCTCTACCTTGACGAGCACATTGTCGATGGCGAGCACCGTACGGTCGAGTGTCAGCATGGCCTTCGCAACCGCCTCCTCCTTCACTGCCTGATGGGAGAAGTGATACATGACCGACAGTGCCGCCACCAGCAATATGGCCACAAATGTGACGACCCATAGGCTGAGGCGGACAGACATCCTGTTGCGTAGTATTTTTAGTAGGTTAGGCATTCTCTTGTCTTATTTTACCTGTGGCAGTTCGATAATCATCCGGCATCCGTCTGTGTAGTTCTCGTCGATGAAGACGCTGCCTCCGAGGTTCTGGATATGGCGCTTGGTCAGAGCGAGTCCGAGGCCGAGCCCCTCGGAGAGGTCGTTGCCCTTGGCGAACATCTCAAACATACGGTCGCTCTCCTCCTTGGGGATACCGGGGCCTTCGTCTTGTACGATGAAACGGATCTTTGACAGGTACTCCGTCACCCTAAGCCATGCATAGCCGCCCGTGGAGTAGTTGACAGCATTATAGAGCAGTTCGCGGATGCTGAGCAACAGGTAATGGTGGTTGGAGAGAATGGTGAAGTCGTCAGGCAGGTCGATGTTCAGCCTGTAATCAAAGTCGGGGAAGTTCTCACGGGCCTTGTCGATACTTTCCTGGGCTATCTCCACACAGTTCACCTCCTCGTTCTTGCTGGCATAGAGTTCTTCGGTGGTTCCCCTTGCGGAACAGTCGGACAGCATCAGCAGCATACGGTTCAGCAGAATGGAGTTGTGGCGCATCATGTCGGTGATACTCTTCCCTTCCTCGTCAGGCATGAGACTCTTATTCTCCCTGAGCACCTGAGCAAAGCCCATGATGATGTTCAGGGGCGTGCGGATCTGGTGCGACACATTCTGGATGAACAGCGTCTTCTGCAGGCTCGAAGCCTTGGCCAGTTTACTGGTATGCACCAGTTCCTCGTTGCGGCGTAAAGCCTCCTCGTTCATCTGCCGGATATCGTTCACGTGCTTGTTGAGCGAATCTTGCATCGTGGCAAAACTGTTCTGCAGACGAGCCACGACGTCACGGTGCTCGTTGCGGGGAATCTGTTCGTCATAGTGGCCTGCGGCAATGCGCTGGAGGTTCCTCGTCAGTTGGTGGAGTGGATGGATGGCATGTGTCACGGTGACGCTACTGAACAGCAGGACCAGCAGAAGACCAATGACAATGAGGGGGGCGATGATATAGTTCAGACGATTGTAGTCCCTGAGGATGCTCCTTTCGGGACAGACGAGTGCGAGGCTCCACTTGGTGCCAGGCACAGCCTGATAACTGACGAGACACTGCTCGCCGTTGATTCTGACACTCATGTTGCCAGTCTTTCCCGTCGTCATCTCATGCCCCAAGGCGAAGATGTCGGCATTCTCCTGAGGGGTGATGTCGCTGAAGATGGTCTTGGTGAAGAGTTGCGCCGTATCAGGATGCAGGAAATAGCGGCCGTCGTCGCCTGTCATCATGAAGTAGGAGCCGTCGTAGGGGGTCTCCTTGGTGATGTCTCTTGAGAGCCGCAGCAATGAGAGGTCGGTGGAGATGACGCCCACGAACTGCCTCGTCAGGACTCCGTCTGCGCGACGGGTCTCCGTATAGAGGGGTTTGCTATACGATGCGAGCATACCGTCGAGGGTGAGAGCGAGCGAGTCACTCTCGTCGAAATAGACCACCCAGCAGGGCTTGCCTTGCAGATGGGGCGTCTTGTACCATACCTTCTCGAAATACTCGTAGGGTTTTTCGACAACCGTGGTGACGCTGTCCCCCTCTCTGACGGTGTAGGCAGAGAAGTGCCTGCCGTATTTGGGGAACGTATTCGGCTCCGTGCTGATGGAACAACCGTCGATATGTCCGTTGAGGATGACGATATTGCGCGAGTAGGCGAGAAGAGAATCCGGGTTGAGGTTTTCTGTCACCTCCCAGTCGTTGACGTCAGTGGCCGTCTCCACAATCTCCATAAAGCGTGTGAAGTGCTGCATCGTGGTGTTCACAACGCTGGCGGCGTTCATGGTCGCTTCTTTCTTCACCTTATCCCTCGACTGACTGAACAGAATCCCTATCGACAGGAGGTAGATGGGGATGGCCATGAGCAGGATGCCCAGACTGAGTTTCCAGGATAGGGATTGGACGATATGTCGATAAACGCTAGCCATTCTCCATGATTTTCTCAGACTCAGAGATGAGTTGGTTCAGCAGAGCCGTCACCGCCTCTCCCCGTGATTGTATACTCTCCACCAACCTGTTGATCTCCTCTTCTGTCAGCCTGCTGGCGTTGTCGCTGAGAGTCATCACACTCTGACGGATGACACTCACGGGCACGATCATCTGGTCTGACATGTTATAAAGGAAGTTGGTCTTCATACGCTCTGCCGCCTGGGCCTGTTCATAGGTGGCCTGCAGTTCCTCGCCTCGCTGCTTGAGGGTCGCCGTCAACTGCTCCATCTCACCCATACGGGTGGCCAGCGACTGCTGCATCTCACAGAAGTGGTTCTGCAGACGTCCCACCTCGTCCTGTCTGCGGCTGTTCTGGAGGGGTTCCTGGTAATCTCCCTCAGCAATGCGTCTGGCAGACTTCTCCAGTTTCCTCAGCGGCATCAGTTGGAGATGGATGAAGAGGCGGCACGACAAGAGCAGGAGCAACAGTCCTGCGACGGCGATGATGAGCGCATGATAGAGCAGACGGTTGTAGTCGCCGAAGATATCATCCTCGGGATAGATAACGCCGGCACTCCACCCGAGGTCCGACATAGCGCGCCCTATCACCTCGTTAGGTTTAAAGGGCTTGAAGAACACGTAGTACGCCTCGCCGTCCAGTCTGACTCTCTTGTAGCCCGTCTCTCCGCTCAGCATCGACCGTGCGGCTTCACCCATCGAGGGGTCGCCGTCTTTGACGAAATCGAGGACATTATGGTTCAGGGCCGTGGTGTCAGGATGTACGACGATTGTACCGTCTGGTTTCAGAAGCATACAGAAGGAGTTGGGCGACGGCTTGGCCCTGAGCAGAATCCTCGACACCAGCGCCAGCGACACGTCGACATCCATCACTCCCACTGTCCGTGGCCCTTCGAAGATGGGCAGACGGAAGGTGGTGATGGTGTTGGCCTTTGTCTTCTCAGGGTTGATCCATCCCATGAAGACAGAGTCTGTAGCACTGGTATCGGATGCCCAAGTGATGGTGCAGTCGGTGATATAAGGGCTGGTCTCCACGAGTTTACGAGCATAGAGCGCCACCTTCTCGGGCTGGCGGGTATGGCTGAGCATCTTCCAGTAGATATTGCCAGACGACTGCTCCACGTCGAGCAGGATATTGTCGATATGCTGCATCGTGGCCTCCAGGGTCTGCCCGGCATTCTGAAGGGCTTCTTCCTTGACTGCCTTACGCGAAAAAATGAAGATAATCAGCAAGGCTATCACCAGCAACGTTGCCAGCGCCACAATGACCGTCAGACTGAGTCTGAAGGACAATTTCTTGCTGATTTGTTTAGGTTGTCTAGCCATATTTGGTGCAAATATACGAAATTATTTTGAATACTATGTCACATATTCGGAAAAATTTCACGAAACGTGTATCATATACAATCTTTTTTCGTATATTTGCACCCGATAAATCATTACTCAAACAAAAAATGGACCTATTTCCTATCATAGATGCTCATAGCCATCTGTGGCTTCGGCAGGACACCCAATGGGACGGGAAACCCATCCGTACCCTTCGGAACGGGCGTTCTCTCTTCTTGGGCGAAGAGGTGCAGATGGTGCCGCCATTCATCATCGACGGACGTAACACGGCCGAGGTGTTTCTCTCTAACATGGACTATGCCCAGGTGTCGGCAGCCGTCGTCGTACAGGAGTTTATCGATGGCCTGCAGAACGACTACCTCGCCGAGGTTACGGAGAAGTATCCTGACCGCTTCTTCGTCTTCGGAATGGCCGACTATCTGAAAGACGGCTTCTTGGAGCAGGCCCAGTCGTTGTTGGATCAGGGGTTCCGTGGTCTCGCCATCCCTGGCCACAGGCTCTTGGGACGTTCGCTCACAGGCGCAGAGATGCTGCGCATGTTCCGTCTGATGGAGTCGCGTGGGGCCTTGCTCTCCATCACCCTTGCAGACGGCGACCGCCAGGTGGAGGAACTGGAGGAAGTCATCACCCAGTGCCCCCGGCTGAAGATAGCCATAGGCCACTTGGGCATGGCCAATCCCCCGCAGACGCCCTGCTGGGAGAACGACAGTTGGCGACGGCAGATCCTGCTGGCCCGCCACGAGAACGTCTACATCGAGACAGGAGGCATCACATGGCTCTACAATGCCGAGTTCTACCCCTACCCTTCTGCCGTCCGCGCCATCTGCGAGGCAGCGGCACTCGTGGGTATGGACAAACTGATGTGGGGAAGCGACTATCCTCGCACCATCACCGCCATCACCTACCGTATGTCGTACGACTTCCTCTTGAAGTCCGACGCCCTCTCCGAGCAGGAGAAGCGTCTGCTCTTAGGCCAGAACGCCCAGCGCTTCTATGGTTTCGAACATCTGGAGCCACTGCCCTATATTAAGAATATGAGTGAATAAATACATAAAAGAAATGAAAGCAATTCAGATTTGTGAGCCGTCGGTGATGAAGATCATCGACCTGGCAGAGCCCCAGGCGGGCGATGATGAGGTGCTCCTGCAGATGGAGTATGTGGGTTTTTGTGGTAGCGACCTGAGCACCTTCCGTGGTGGCAACCCCATGGTGCGAATGCCAGTGGTACCAGGCCATGAGGTAGGCGCCAGAATCGTGAGCATAGGCAAGAACGTGCCTGAGGGCTTGAAGCCTGGTATGACTGTGACCGTCAACCCCTACACGAACTGTGGCAAGTGCGCCTCCTGCCGTAACGGGCGTGTGAATGCCTGTCAGCACAATGAGACCCTTGGCGTACAGCGCTGGGGGGCCATGTGCGAATATATCGCCCTGCCGTGGGAGAAGGTGATTCCCGCAGGACTGCTCACACCCCGTACCTGTGCCCTCATCGAACCCATGAGTGTGGGGTTCCACGCTGTCAGCCGTGCCATGGTTACGGATATCGACGTCGTCCTCGTCATTGGCTGTGGTATGGTGGGCATGGGTGCCGTCGTACGCTGTGCCCAGCGTGGTGCCACTGTCGTGGCGGCTGATATAGACGACGACAAACTCGCCATTGCACAAGAGATGGGCGCCAGTTACACAATCAACACCAAGACTGAAGATGTGCATGCCCGTCTGTTGGAGATAACGTCCGGCTTCGGCCCAGACGTGGTTATCGAGGCCGTGGGCAGTTCTGCGACCTATCAGATGGCCGTCGACGAGGTGGCCTTCACGGGCCGTGTCATCTGCATTGGCTATGCGAAGACGGAGGTGTCATTCCAGACCAAGTATTTCGTGCAGAAGGAACTCGACATCCGTGGTTCGCGCAATGCCCAGCCTTCCGACTTCCGTGCCGTCATCCACTACCTGGAGCGTGGCAGGTGTCCCGTCGACCGTCTCATCACCCGCGAGGTCAGCCCTGAGGAGGCGCCTGCCACGATGCAATGGTGGCACGATAACCCTGGCAAGGTGTTCCGCATCTTAGTCAAATTCAAATAAGAATTCCCTCATTCTCACATTATGGATAAAAACATCATGAGCATAACTAAATTCCTGAGAATCTCCGTATTCTCTTTCCTCTTCCCGCTGGCAGCACTGGCACAGCAGGACGTGAAGGTCGAGTTCTTCACCCCCAGCATCGTACATGTGGTGAAAGGCCAGCCCACAAAGACACTCGTCGTCACCGCCCAACCCGAACAAGTTGAGGTCGACCAGCAAGGACCGTTCTGGAAGAGCAGTGAACTCATCGTCAGACAGGACGCCCAAGGTCGCCTGACCTTCCTGACTGCCAAGGGCAAGGTCCTGCTCCGTGAGAAAGACTGCGACGTGGCGAAGGCGCGACAGACCTTCCTGCTCGATAAGGACGAAGCCATCTACGGACTGGGCACCATCCAGAACGGCAAGATGAACCGTCGTGGCGAGCACAAGCGCATGGAGCAGTCCAATCTCGAGGACTTCCAGAATGTGCTCCAGTCTGTCAAGGGCTGGGGACTCTACTGGGAGAACTATTCACCCACGCAGTTTGACGACGACGCCAATGGTATGACCTTCGACTCCGAGGTGGGCGAAGGGGTCGACTACTACTTCATGTATGGCGGCTCTGCTGATGGTGTCATTGCCCAGATGCGCCATCTCTCTGGCGACGTGCCCATGTTCCCACTCTGGACTTACGGATTCTGGCAGTCGAAAGAGCGCTACAAGACCGCCGCAGAGACGGAGAGCATCGTCGACCAGTACCGTGCCCTGCAGGTGCCCCTCGACGGCATCATCCAGGACTGGCAGTACTGGGGCTCGAACTACCTGTGGAACGCCATGGACTTCCTCTCCGAGGACTTCGCCACAGGTCCGCAGATGATCAAGAATGTCCACGCCAAGCATGCTCATTTCATGATTTCCATCTGGGCCAGTTTCGGGCCGCAGACACAGCAGTTCCGCGAACTCAACGATAAAGGCCTGCTGTTGCCTATTGAAACGTGGCCGCAGAGCGGACTCTCCCACATCTGGCCACCGCGCATGGACTACCCCTCGGGCGTGAAGGTCTACGACGCCTTCAGTCCTGTCGCCCGTGACATCTACTGGAAGCATCTGAAGCGCCTCTACGACTATGGCACTGATGCCTGGTGGATGGACTCCACAGACCCTGACTTCTTCAACCCCCGCGAGTCCGACTACGCTCACCCCGTCACTGGCGGCACCTGGCGACAACTGCGCAACGCCTTCCCCCTGGAGACCGTCCGCGGCGTCTATCAGGCACAACGGGATTTAGGTAATCATAATTCTCAATCCTCAACTCTCAATCCTCAATTAGAAAAACGCGTCTTCATCATGACACGAAGCAGTTTCGCAGGCCAACAGCACTACGGTTCCAACATGTGGAGTGGCGACGTGAACTCCTCGTGGGATATGCTCCGCAAGCAGGTGCCTGCAGGACTGAGTTTCTCGCTCACAGGCAATCCGAACTTCAACACAGATATCGGCGGCTTCTTCTGCAATGCCTACAACACCCGTGGCCCCGGCTCTGCCCCTCGTAACCCGCAGTTCCAGGAACTCTACGTGCGCTGGATGCAGTACGGCCTGTTCTGCCCCGTCTTCCGCAGCCACGGTGCCGATGCTCCCCGTGAGATCTGGCAGTTCGGCAAGAAAGGAGAACCCGTCTACGATGCGATTGAAAAGATGATCCGTCTGCGCTATCGCCTGATACCTTATTTATATAGTATAGCCTGGCAGGTGACCTCCAACAATGAGAGTTATCTGCGTCCGCTGTTCAGCGACTTTGCCGCAGACCGCAAGGTTTGGGACATCGCCGATGAGTTTATGTTCGGCCGCAGCATCCTCGCAACCCCCATCCTCGACCCTCAATACACGGAAGAGAAGATCGTCCGTACCAATGCTATGACAGGATGGGATCGTAAAAACGAGGAAGGAGGAAAGAGGAACGAGGAAGAAGGAATGATTGATTGGTCTGCCAGTAAGACTGCCATGAAATATCTGCCCAAGGGTGCCACATGGTATGACTTCTGGACGAACAAGACCTATAAGGGCGGACAGGCTATCACGCTCCAGACCTCTCTCGACCAGGTTCCGATGTTTGTCCGTGCGGGGAGCATCCTGCCCCTCGGCCCCGAGATGCAGTATGTGGGCGAGAAGACTTGGGACGACCTCGAGATCCGCGTCTATCCTGGTGCCGACGGGTCGTTCACGCTCTATGAAGACGAAGGCGACGGCTACAACTACGAAAAGGGCTATTATGCCACCATCACCTTCCACTGGAACGACAAAGCCCGCCAACTCACCATCGGCACTCGACAAGGAGGCTATCAGGGCATGATACTAGACCGGAAGTTCACCATCGTACTCCCTGACGGCACTTCGCGCACTGTCACCCATGATGGCAACGAACAGACCATCCGCCTGTAAATTCCCAGATTCTATAAATTCATGATACAAAAACTTATCACTATGAACAAAAGATTAACTTTGAGGATTCTGGTCTTCTCTCTCCTCTTTCCACTCTCCTCATTCCTGTCGCCTGCTTTCGCTGACGACTACGAGACCATCAACACCCCGCCCATCCAGAACCCCATGCTCTGGGCTGACGTTCCTGATCCTGACGTGATCCGCGTGGGCGACACCTTCTATCTCGTCTCCACCACCATGCACCTCATGCCTGGCGCACCAGTCATGGCCTCGAAAGACCTGAAGAACTGGGAAACCGTTGGTTATATCTTCAATCGCCTCACCGACTCTCCGAAGTACGACCTGCAGCAAGGCACTGCCTATGGTCGCGGTCAGTGGGCCACCTCGCTGAAGTATCATAACGGCCGCTTCTATGCCCTCCTGGCTCCCAACGAACAGGGTAAGATGGGCGACACCTACATCTTCTCTGCTGAGAAGGCCGAGGGGCCTTGGGAACTCGTATCCCGTATGCGACACTTCCACGACTGTTCGCTTTTCTTTGATGACGACGGCCGTGTCTACGTCATCTACGGCACAGGCGAACTGATGGAACTCAAATCCGACCTCAGCGACGTCATTGAGGGTACTTATATGAAAATCTTCCTGCGCGAGGAAGACGAGAAGGGCCTGCTTGAAGGCAGTCGTGTGATCAAGCACAACGGCAAGTACTATCTCCTGATGATCTCCCATACTTATGCCCCAGGGCGTCACCGCCGTGAAGTGTGCTACCGCGCTGACGACATCCACGGTCCCTACGAGAAGCAGGTCATCCTCGAGAGCGAGTTCGGCGGCTTCAGTTACGAGGCACAAGGCACCATCGTCGACAGTCCCTCGGGCGACTGGTACGGCATCATCTTCCAGGACCGCGGCGGCGTGGGGCGTGTGCTCACCGTCATGCCCTGCCGCTGGATTAACGGCTGGCCTATGCTGGGCGACGAGAACGGCAAGGTACCAGACACCGTGCGCCCCTTCGTCAGCGGACAGCCTGAGACTGCCATTGTGAAGAGCGACGACTTCTCAGAGCCCGAACTGGGTCTCCACTGGCAGTGGAACCACAACCCCGTCGACGCCGCCTGGAGTCTCACGGAGCGTCCGGGCTTCCTCCGTCTGAAGACCAACCGCGTCGTCAACACCCTCTACCTCGCACCTAACACACTTACCCAACGCATGGAGGGTCCACAGTGCAGTGGCAGCATTGCCATCGACTGTGCTAAGATGAAGGACGGCGACTGTGCCGGACTGGCTGCCTTCAACAGCGACACGGGTGCCCTCGTCATCAGGAAGAAAGGCAAACGACTCTTCCTCCAAATGGTCGAGATGACCTGCCAACTCTCCGACCGCGACAAGGAAGTGACCAGTTTCGAGGAAAAGGTGATCACCGAGATACCTCTCACCTCTCAACTCTCAACTCTAAAATCTAAAATCTACCTCCGCATAGATGCCGACTTCCGCCCAGGACAGGGCACAAACCGCCGTATGGGTGGTGCCGACTGCGCCAACTTCTCCTACAGCACCGATGGTGAGCAATGGACGAAGATCGGCTCCGAGAACTACCGTCTCAGTTTCGACTGGCGCCGCTTCTTCATGGGCACCAAGTTCGGTATCTTCTGCTACGCGACGAAGAAGACTGGCGGATATGTCGATGTCGATGAGTTCTGCTATATCCGAGCCCCACGATAAACGAACAGTTTACACGAGTTTTAACCAGAAAAAGCCCCTTATAAGGCCTATTCTGGTTAAACTTTCATAAAAGATGGCGATTTTTGCCCGCAAAACGTGCAACTTACAAAAGTATTTTGTACTTTTGCGGACTTTTTCAGAGTAACAGTATATTTATGAGGCAATTAAAGATTCAAAAGAGCATTACCAACCGATCGAGTGAAGCACTGGATAAGTACCTCGTGGAGATCGGTCGTCAGCCCCTCGTGACCATCGAGGAGGAAATCGAGTTGGCCCAGGCCATCCGCAAGGGAGGCCCCGAGGGCGAGAAGGCAAAAGAGCGTCTCGTCACCGCCAACCTCCGATTCGTCGTCTCCGTGGCCAAGCAGTACCAGCATCAGGGCCTGACGCTTACCGACCTCATCGACGAGGGCAACATCGGACTGGTAAAGGCTGCTGAGAAATTTGACGAAACGCGCGGATTCAAGTTCATCTCCTATGCCGTATGGTGGATTCGCCAGAGCATCCTCCAGGCCATCGCCGAGCAGAGCCGCATTGTGCGCCTGCCGCTGAACCAGAGCGGAGCCCTGAGCAAGATCAATCAGGAGATCAACCGTTTCGAGCAGATCCATCAGCGTCGCCCTTCCGTGACGGAACTGGCGGAACTCACTCAAATTGATGAGGCAAAGATCGAACAGACGGCCAAGGCCGACAGCCACCACATGAGTATCGACGCCCCCTTCGGCGAGGACGACGACAACTCGATGGCAGACCTGCTGAGTTCTGGCGACGACAGCCGTACCGACAAGCAGGTAGACTACGAGTCGCTGACCAGCGACCTGGAGAATGTCCTTCGCAGCGTGCTCAAGGACCGAGAACTGAAGATTGTGCGTGAGTGCTTCGGCATCGGCTGCCAGGAGCGCGGACTTGAGGAGATCGGCGCCGAGATGGGGCTTACCCGTGAGCGTGTGCGTCAGATCCGTGAGAAGAGCATCACCAAACTCCACGACAGCGGCCACGCCCGCATCCTGATGAAATACTTAGGATAAACATCATGAGGCTTGATGCGCAGCCCCGCCAACCATTGAGTGAATGGTTTGCGGGGCTGTTAATTAGTTAATGGATAAATAGGTTAAAAAGCGAGGCAGGCACGGACTCGGCAGCCATAGTCCTTACGGACGACGAAGAAGGAGGCATTGCCATTGAAGAGTTCCACGTAGTTGGCGTAGCCTCCATCATGCTCCGACGACCAGTAGTAGTTGTGCACCAATTTACTTCCTTTGCCACCAGCAGCGCCCAATAATGCATCCAAGCCGGAGAATAAAGCGTTGTTGTTGCCGTTGGCTTCGAACATAGTCTTCCACTGATCCAGGCTGGGCAACATCCATTCAGCACCTATAGGATCAGTCTTACCTTCACACATGCTCTTGGCAAGTGACCATTCCATAGTTGGCCTGCCACTATCGCTCTCGTCAGCCAGTGCAATTGCCAAGCCGTGCTTGTAGGTGGCATGGCCTTAAGCCGTTTTTCAGACCAGGGGGATTGAGAGAGCGCGCGTTCAGACCAGATAAGAGGATTGACAAAAGCCGTTGTTCAGACCACCCCTAACCCCTCCTAACTTAGGAGGGGAAATAGATACTCTAAGGGCAGACTATTCCGCCGCAGAGGAATCCTACATATTCGCCTCCTGAGTATTCTCCTTCCTCATTCCTCGAAAAAAAACGAATCGTATGAAGAAGCAACGTATCATCGAGTTGGCGGTGAAGGTTCTAGTAGCCGCGCTCACGGCATTCCTGACGGCGATCAGCACGACGAGTTGTATGGGCTACGGCCTTGTGACGTTATAGGACTTGCCTGACTAACAATGAAGGCTCGCAAAATTGCGAGCCCTCATTATGTTTATCCTAAGTATTTCACTTCGTTTACTTCTCCTCAGGAGCCTGACCAATCAGATCCATGAACTCGTCGAGTTTCGGAGTAATGATGATCTGGGTACGGCGGTTGCGCTGTTTGCCGACCTCGGTGTCGTTAGAGGCGATGGGATTGTACTCACCGCGGCCACCAGCCGTCAGACGCTTCGGATCCACACCATAGTCGTTCTGCAGGGCCTGTACCACACTCGAGGCACGGAGGGCTGAGAGATCCCAGTTGTTGCGGATGTTTGTCTTCGTGATGGGCACATTGTCAGTGTTACCCTCGATGAGCACGTCGTAGTCCTTGTAGTCCTTGATGATCTTGGCAATCTTCGACAGGGTCTGGGCTGCACGGCTGTTGATCTCGTAAGAGCCGCTCTTGTAGAGCATGTTGTCGGCCAGCGAGATGTAGACCACGCCCTTGAGCACCAGCACGTCGACCTCTTTGAGTTCCTCCTTCGAGAGCGAACGGGTGAGGTTGTTCGTCAGCACCATGTTCAGCGAGTCGCTCTTCGACTTCACTTCCACCAGGTGACGGATGTACTGGTTCGACTCGTTGATCTGGTCTACCAGTTTCTCAATCGAGACATTGTTCTGAGAAGCATTTGTCAGACTCTTGTCGAGTGACTCCTGCAGTCTGGCATACTTGTCCTCAGCGTTCTTGAGCAGTTGCTGCATGCCGCGCTGCTGCTCCTCCAGGGCACTGATGCGAGCGTTCTTCGCAGCCAGGTCTTCCTTGGCGGCCTGAAGGCTCTCAGTGAGCGACTTGTTCTCCGACTGGCAGTTAGCCAGGTCTTTCTTACTGGCGCAACTGGTCATTATCAGACCCACGGCCAGTGCCATCAAAATCACATTCTTTTTCATAATTGTCGTCGTTTTTATTTGTGATACGGCTGCAAAGATACAACATATTTTGATAATGCAACCATCCGTTGACATATTTTGAGATTTTTTTGTGAAAGCATATCAACAATCACGAAACAGGACCGCAGGAAGAATCCAACGGAGATACTGACGAAAAGGCAGAGACGTCAGACAATTTGTCGGTCTACGGCCTGCGGCACGGCTTTTGAACCTCAGATGATGTAAAAACATAGGAGGACAAATATATGACATTAGACAAATTTACAATCAAAGCACAGGAAGCCATTCAACAGGCAGTGAACACCGCCCAGATGAACGGCCAGCAGGTCATCGAACCTGTACATATCCTTAAAGGAATGATGGAGAAGGCGAAGGACGTTGTGACCTTCATCTTCCAGAAACTCGGTGTCAACGCCCAGCAGATCGAGATGCTCGTGGAGCAGGAGATCAAGCACCTGCCGCGAGTACAGGGCGGACAACCGTATCTCTCTAATGATAGTAATAATGTACTCGTGCGCGCACAAGAGATAGCCCAAAAGCAGGGCGACGAGTTCGTCAGCGTGGAACCCGTCCTGCTGGCTCTGCTGAGTGTGAACTCCACGGCCTCGCGCATCATGAAGGATGCCGGCTGCACGGAGAAGGACATGCAGAAGGCCATCCAGGAACTGCGTCAGGGACAGAAGGTGCAGTCGCAGAGTGCCGACGACAACTACCAGTCGTTGGAGAAATACGCCAAGAACCTCGTCGACCTCGCCCGCAAGGGTAAGCTCGACCCCGTGATTGGTCGTGACGACGAGATCCGCCGTCTGCTGCAAATCCTCTCTCGCCGTACGAAGAACAATCCTATACTTATTGGTGAACCTGGTACAGGCAAGACCGCCATCGTCGAAGGTCTCGCAGGTCGTATCGTCCGTGGTGACGTGCCTGAGAACCTGAAGGACAAGCAACTCTATTCGCTCGACATGGGTGCGCTGGTGGCTGGTGCGAAGTATAAGGGTGAGTTCGAGGAACGTCTGAAGAGTGTCATCAACGAGGTGACGAAGGCCGAAGGCCGTATCATCCTCTTCATCGACGAGATCCACACCCTCGTGGGTGCCGGTGGCGGTGAGGGGGCGATGGATGCCGCCAACATCCTGAAACCAGCCCTCGCCCGTGGTGAGTTGCGCGCCATCGGTGCCACCACCCTCAACGAATACCAGAAATATTTCGAGAAGGACAAGGCCCTCGAACGCCGTTTCCAGACGGTGATGGTGGATGAGCCCGATGAACTCTCGGCCATCTCTATCCTGCGTGGTCTGAAGGAGCGTTACGAGAACCATCACAAGGTACGTATCCAGGATGATGCCTGTATCGCCGCCGTACAACTCTCGGAGCGTTATATCTCCGAACGTTTCCTGCCCGACAAGGCCATCGACCTGATGGACGAGGCAGCCGCCAAACTGCGTATGGAGCGCGACTCCGTGCCTGAGGAACTCGATGAGATCACCCGTCGCCTGGCACAACTCGAGATCGAACGTGAGGCCATCAAGCGCGAGGGCGACGAACCGAAGATTGCACAACTCGATAAGGATATTGCCGAACTCCGCGAACAGGAGACTCAGTTCCGCGCCAAATGGGAAGGTGAGCGCCAACTCATCAACAAGATCCAGCAGGACAAGCAGGAGATGGAGAACCTGAAGCTCGAGGCGGAGCGTGCCGAGCGTGAGGGCGACTACGGTAAGGTGGCCGAGATCCGCTACTCCAAACTGAAGGCCCTTGAGGATGACATCAAGGCCATCCAACAGCAGCTGGCTACGGCTCAGAATGGAGATTCACTGGTGCGTGAGGAGGTGACCGCCGACGATATCGCCGAGGTGGTCTCCCGCTGGACAGGCATCCCCGTCAACCGCATGATGCAGAGTGAGCGCGAAAAACTGCTGCACCTCGAAGAGGAACTGCATAAGCGTGTGATTGGCCAGGACGAAGCCATCACAGCCGTCTCCGATGCGGTGCGCCGTTCGCGTGCCGGACTTCAGGACCCCAAGCGCCCTATCGCCTCGTTCATCTTCCTCGGCACCACGGGTGTCGGTAAGACGGAACTTGCCAAGACGCTGGCCGACTACCTCTTCAACGACGAGACGATGATGACGCGTATCGATATGAGTGAGTATCAGGAGAAGTACAGCGTGAGCCGCCTGATCGGTGCACCTCCGGGCTACGTGGGCTATGACGAGGGCGGACAGTTGACAGAGGCCGTGCGCCGCAAGCCCTACAGCGTCGTGCTCTTCGATGAGATCGAGAAGGCTCACCCCGATGTGTTCAATATCCTGCTTCAGGTGTTGGACGACGGACGACTGACAGACAACAAGGGTCGTACGGCGAACTTCAAGAACACGATCATCATCATGACCTCGAACGCCACCCGCGAACAGCTGAAGGCCACGATGCGCCCAGAGTTCCTGAACCGTATCGATGAGATCATCACCTTCACGCCACTCACGAAGGAACAGATCTCCGACGTGGTGCGCCTGCAGATGAAGAAGGTGACGGACATGCTCGAGCCGCAGGGCATCACCCTGGAGTGCACGCCTCAGGCCATCGCCTTCCTCGCAGAAGAGGGCTACGACCCCGACTTTGGTGCCCGTCCCGTGAAGCGCGCCATCCAGCAGTTCGTGCTCAACGACCTCTCGAAGAAACTCCTCGCCGACGAGGTGGACCGCGACAAGCCCATCATCATCGACGAGTTCGGCGACGGACTGGTGTTCAGGAACTAGAGGAAAATGTAATAATTAGAAAATGTAAAAATCAGAAAACGAGCAAAAGGAAAGCATCTGCTGTTAGCGGATGCTTTCTTTTTGTCCGTTATGGATGTAGAGGCCTTTGCGGACGGGACGACCCTGGAGGCGGCGACCCTGAAGGTCGTACCAAGGCGCTTTGTCGGCCTCAGCCTGCACACGACTGATGGCTGTAGCCTCTTTCATGAAATCGAAGGAGATAGTGCCGTCGGCGGCCATCTGAATGTTGGTGATAGGCTTCGACATCAACTTCAGGCCATCGGTATTCGCCGTGAAGAGCGTCGCAGCCGGTTTGGAGTCGTTGGTAAGGCTCGCGTTAACCACCAGCGTCTCAGGATTGGTGTAAGGATATGCCGAGGTGCTCAGATACTGATTGTGCAAATGCCCCTCATCGACCCACTTGCTTTCGTCTTCACCATCGTTATTTTTATCCCAGGCCATATAGTCCTTACCATCAGCATGGAAAAGACTATAACGATAGTGGTTGTCGTCAATATTGATTTCGTTATTCATCCACTCAGCATAGTCGTATTCCACATGATAGATCAGCAAGCCCTTGTTAGGACAGCCGAAATCCCAGCCCTTCTGTTGGCGATTCTCCAAGAGATAATACTCATCACGATTTGCAGGATTGCGGATGATATAAGTATCTCCGCCATCGCTCACCGACTTCATGGCGGTAACTGCAGTAGCAGTCGTCAGTTCGACTGGCTGCCCCCACCCCATCAACATCTTCTCCATCGTAGAGAGGTTGGGCGGACACCAGCCGTAATTCGTATAGTTGCCGCCATCCATCAAATCCCACTCATCAACAGCAGAATAGGCTTCTGCACTACCCAATGGATAAAAATCTGGGAGCCCCAGACAATGGAAGAATTCATGGAGGATGGTACCGATACCGCACGACTTGTCGTACTTCCACAGCTCACAGGTAACAGACGCTATCTCTGCATTGATACCTCCTGGCAATGTCATTCCAAAGGCCCAACACGTATTAGGCCAGATATAGCCTCGTTTCTGATTACCACAATAGCTCGCAACGACGAAAGACACCTGATCGACTTGGCCATTACCATCCCAGTCGTAGATAGAGAAATCGGTCTTCTCCGTCTCACACAACTGCTTAACTGCTGCCCTCAGAATATTTTCGCCATAATAAGTACCTATATGCCCTCCAGCCTTCAGATCGACCTTCACAGGTCCGTAGATATCAAACTTGACATTAAGGCGCCCTCCAGACTGGTCGCGCAAATAGTCTGCTACGCAGCCTACCCCCATGCCTTCGTTATAGCCACGCTCATTGAAGATGCGGTTGTAGAAGTTGACAGGATCGGCCATCGAGAAGTCGGCATCACTACACGTAACGAGTATAACAGGCTGGTGATAGGTCTTCTGAGGGTCGAACGACTTAGTCGCTGGAAGCGCATATTGACGAGTTCCTGCACGTTCGGAAGGACGAATGCAAGAATAACGCTGAGCGCTGGCCGTCAGGACAGCCAGCGTCAGCATCAAACTTATCGTAAAAGATCTTCTCACCTTTTTACCCTATTACTTATTCGCATTAGGGCACCAGGGCTTCAGCGTCTTAAAGAAGTCGTTACCCTTATCATCAACAAGGATAAAGGCGGGGAAGTCTTCCACATCAATCTTCCACACGGCCTCCATACCAAGTTCAGGATACTCGACGCACTCGATGCTCTTGATGCTCGACTGAGAGAGAACGGCAGCCACGCCACCGATGCTGCCCAGATAGAAGCCACCGTACTTCTTGCAGGCCTCTGTCACCACATCGGAACGGTTACCCTTGGCAATCATCACAAGGCTGGCACCGTTAGACTGGAACTCATCCACGTAAGGATCCATACGATTGGCTGTGGTCGGACCCATCGAACCGCAAGGATAACCCTCTGGCGTCTTAGCAGGGCCGGCATAGAGCACGGGGTACTTCTTGAAGTAGTCGGGCAGTCCTTCGCCAGCATCCAAACGAGCCTTCAACTTGGCGTGAGCGATATCGCGAGCCACGATAATCGTACCCTTCAGGTTCACGCGTGTAGATACAGGATACTTGGAAAGTTCAGCACGAACGGCATCGATGCCCTCATTGAGGTCGATCTCGATGGTGTTCTGTCCCTCACCAGCCTTGGCATACTCTGCAGGAATCAGTTCAGAGGGATTTGAATCCATCTTCTCCAGCCAGATACCGTCGGCATTGATCTTTGCCTTGATGTTACGGTCGGCAGAGCAACTGACACCCATACCAATCGGACAACTGGCTCCATGACGGGGCAGACGGACCACACGGATATCGTGAGCCAGATACTTACCACCAAACTGAGCACCCAGACCAATCTTATGAGCCTCTTTCAAGAGTTTCTGCTCGAGATCGACATCGCGGAAAGCACGACCCGTCTCATCGCCTGTCGTGGGCAGACCGTCGTAGTACTTGATAGAAGCCAACTTCACGGTGAGCAGGTTCTTCTCGGCAGAGGTACCACCAATCACAAAGGCGATGTGGTAAGGAGGACATGCTGCTGTACCTAAACTCTTCATCTTCTCTACGAGGAACGGAATCAGGGTACCCTCGTTCTGGATGGTAGCCTTGGTCATCGGATAGAAGTAGGTCTTGTTGGCAGAGCCACCACCCTTTGCCACCATCACAAACTTATACTCTGCGCCCTCTGTAGCCTCGATGTCAATCTGAGCAGGGAGGTTGCAACGGGTGTTCACCTCGTCGTACATGTTCAGCGGCGCATTCTGCGAATAGCGTAAGTTGTCCTGGATAAAGGTATTGAAGACACCCAGGCTCAGGGCCTCCTCATCCTCAAAACCAGTCCAAATCTGCTGACCTTTCTCACCGTGGATGATGGCCGTACCCGTATCCTGACAGAAAGGCAGGATGCCACGGGCAGCCACCTCGGCATTGCGCAGGAACTGCAGGGCAACATATTTGTCGTTCTCACTAGCCTCAGGATCATTGAGGATAGCAGCCACCTGAAGGTTGTGCTCACGACGGAGCATGAACTCCACATCGTGGAAGGCCTGCTGGGCCAGCAGTGTCAGGGCCTCCTTCGACACTTTCACGATCTGCTTTCCCTCAAACTCGGCGGTGCTTACGCCTTCTTTACTCAACAGACGATACTCCGTCTTGTCTTCGCCCACCTGAAACATCGGGGCATACTTGAATTCAACGTTTTTAGCCATAATTGTATTTGTTTAATGAGTGAAATCTGTGTAATCAGTTTTAATATCCAAACACCTCTTCTGCAGTAAGGCGCTTCACGGGACCAATCTTCTCAAGCATCTGCATATCCAGGGCTTTCTCATCGCCGAGGATGATATAGCGGTAAGCCTTATTAGCCATCATCTGCTTCTCGAAGTCGACGATATCCTTGAGTTCCACCTTTGCCAGGTTCTTGTAAATCAACTCATTGTAACTGATGTCGAGTCCCAGATGCTGAGCAGTATTATAGGAATAGAAGATGCTCTGTTTCGTGGTACGGGCACTGGCCAGGCGCTTGGTGACAGCATCCTTGGCTATCTGGAAGGCCGTCTCACTGGCTGGCATCTCATCGAGAATCTCCTTGAAGTGGGTGATGCAGTCTGCCATCTTGTCATTCTGGGTGATGATATGAGTCACGACATATTCCTTACGATCCTTCCAGAAAGGACTGACATATTCAGCAAAGGCGTTATAGGCCAATCCTCTGGCCTCACGCATCTCCTGGAACACAATGCCGTTCATGCCACCACCGAAGTATTCGTTGAAGACCTCCTGCACAGCAGCCTCCTCAGGATTCCAACTGCGCCCTTCGTTGTGATACATACGCATATAGATGTTCTTGGCGTCATAAGGGGCTATCAGTACCTCGTTCTCGGTGGCAGGCTGTTCCAGATAGGGCTTGTTCAGTGGTATAGCAGCCAACTGACCTGGTGTCTGGTGCGTTTTCTCGATGATGGAGGTAATCTCCGTCTCCGTCATCGGACCATAGTAGACAACCTTGTGCTGATAGCCAGAGAGTCCTTTCAGGAGATCCACGAATACCTGTGGATGAGTATCCTTTAACTGCTGCTCGCTCATCACGTCGGTATAGGAATTGCGTGGACCTGACACACCATAGTTAAACAGGTAGCCGAAATAGGTGCCCTGGCTCTTCTTGGCATCCTCACGACGCTTCAGTGTCAGGCCAACCATCTCATCATAGGCTTTTTCGTCTGCCTTCGCATTCTGAAGCAAATCCTCGAGCAAGGCCAGGGCCGCAGGCATGTTCTCATTCAGTCCCGACAGACTGACGGACATATTCTCGGCCCCTACGTTCACATTCCAGTCGCAAGCCAGTTCATAGAACTTCTGCTTCAACTCGGCAGCCGAAAGTTTGTCCGTACCAATATAACTTATATAATCGCCAGCCATATCGTAGCGGCGGTCGGCACTCCGTCCAAAGTCGTAATAGAATACGAGGTTGAACAGTCCGTTGGTATTGTTCTTGACATAGTAAAGCGGCAGGTTCTTCTTCGTCTGTGCGATAGTCATATCCTTCTGGAAATCCACGAACTTGGGCTGTATGGGCTCCACTTGCGAGTTCTGGATATCCTTTACGAACTGGCTCATCTGGTCGCGGTTCGTGGGAATCGGAGTGATGGCAGGCTTATCGATCTTCTTCTGTGTAGAGTCGATACCCTGTTTCTTATACACCGTCACATAGCCGTCGGTAAAGAAGCGATTGGCAAAGGCCACCAACTGGTCCTTAGTAATCTTCGAAATACGGTCGATGCGACCCACTTCTTGTTTCCAGTCCACCTCGTTGATAAAGGCCTCGACAAACATATCTACCCGTCCCTCATTACTCTCTAACAACTGATAATGACTACGTTTCTTATTGTTGATGATACTCGGCAGCAGATTATCAGAGAAGTCGCCTTTCTTCAGTTTGTTGATCTCTGCGAGCATAAGGTCCCTCACCTCATCAAGGCTCTGTCCCTGCTTCGGGGTTCCCATTAGCAAGAAGCCACCATGATCGTGCAGTAACTCACAACCACCAACAGCACGCTGCACTTTCATTGTCTGGTTTAGGTCGAGGTCGAAGAGTCCAGCCCGCCCGTTGCTCAGTACATCCTCCATCAACTCCAAGGTATCAGCCTGCATAGCATTAGCCTGCTTGGCGCGCCAGGCCACCCATATCTGCTCTGCCTCCTGTCCGATGACGGTGGTGTCCTTCGGAGTTGTCAGCGGAGGCAGTGGGGCAAAAGTGGGCTGGGCCACATCCTGGCCAGGCTTCCACGAAGAAAAATACTTGTCGATGATAGCGATGGTCTTGTCCGGATCCAAATCGCCAGCCATGCAGATGGCGACATTGTTGGGCACGTACCACTTATTAAAGTAGTTCTTGATGTTTACGATTGAGGGATTCTTCAGATGCTCCTGTGTGCCAATGGTGGTCTGCAGGCCATAAGGGTGAGTCGGCCACAGCATCTTACTACAAGTGGCAAAGAGTTTGCGCCTATCTGAACTCAGACCAATATTATACTCCTCATACACAGCCTCCAACTCAGTATGGAAGCCACGTATCACCATATTCTGGAAACGATCGCTCTGTATCTTCGCCCAGTTCTCTATTTCATTAGAGGGAATATTCTCCGTATAACAAGTCACATCGTTCGACGTATAGGCATTCGTTCCCTGAGCGCCGATAGCAGACATCAGTTTGTCGTACTCATTGGGAATAAAGTATTGTGCAGCCACCTGCGACACACTATCGATTTCATGATAGGCCTTCTTACGTGCTTCAAGGTCTGTAAGTCTGCGATAGGCTTCATAGCGCTGCTCGATCTCCCTCAGCAAAGGTGCCTCTGCCTCAGGATTGCTCGTACCGAACTGTTTCGTACCCTTAAACATCAGATGCTCCAGATAGTGTGCCAAGCCTGTAGTCTCTGCCGGATCGTTCTTTGAACCGGTCCTCACGGCGATATAAGTCTGGATACGCGGTTTCTCCTGATTGACAGACAAGAATACCTTCAAACCATTATCCAGGGTATAAATGCGGGTCTGCATCATGTCACCCTCTACAGTCTCATACTTGTAATCCTTGGCCTGCGCACTCATTCCAAACATCACACAAGCCGCAGCCACAAACAAATGCCTTATCATATCATCTATAAACTATAAACTGATATACTTTAAACTATAAACTCCCTCAATTCTCATAATCAATCTCATGGTCGAGTTTCTCAAGGAACTCGTCGAAGACCTCCTTCTCCACATCGCCCATGGCATACTCCTTCTCGGCATCCTTGCGGATCTCTGCAATCCACGCTCGACGTGCCTTCACATAATCCTGACGGATGTGCTCACAAGCCTGAGCATCGAGGGTATCCAGGTGATAATAGTCAAGAATCATCTGATAACTCCATGCCCAACGGTAGTCACGATAGTGGTTGTTGATATCTGTAAAGCGATCGAGTACCTGCTGGATATTGTCGAGGGCTCCAGACTTGATGTCTGCAATCAGCCGTTTTTCCTCACTCTCTGGCAGCAACAATCCGCTAAGGTCTGTCCACCGGCCTTTACCCGAAGCGTTCACTGGTTGGCCGATATAACCCTCTTTCTGGGCACGTTTCAGTACAGCGCCCATATATATACGCAGGGCAATATCATAATACTTCAATCCTTTGCGTAATGACGAAGCGTTGATCACATATTCGTGGAAGTTGTAAGTCGACACGTTGTCGCCGGAAGCTTCCCGAAGAGCCTTCAGAATCTTAATACCCTCCATGATCTCACCGACGGTAAAGGGCGAGAGCCAGTCAAAGTTGATGATACTCTTCCTTGACTGTTTGGAACGTTTGTCACGTTTCGGCCATTTCTTGATATCACGATAGAGTCCCACGGTGGTGATATTCCGGCCTGGCACCAGATAACAGTCATCGCCATATGCCACCAGATAGGAGAAGGGCAGATTGCGGGTGTCAGGATGGTGCATCAGTTTACCAAAGCAGACACTAAAGGCACCGATAGTGGCTGGCATCAGGATATAGGCACCAGAGGCTGTCTTCGTACCGCGCTCCAGCGTTCCCCAATGCAGGGGACCCATTTTATAGGCATGGTTTGAGAAGTTCGTGTTCGAACCTGCATTATAGAACGAGAACTCGCCACCTATGAGCAGCGAACTCTTATGATGCGAGGCACAGAAGGGGCCGCAGAAGGCGGCACAAGCCTCACCATTAGCCATAAAGGAGTTGGCAAAGAAAAGGCTAGCCTCGGCCGTAAAGCCATTGGTAATCTGACAAGCCTCACCCACGAAGCAGTCCTGCATCTTCACCGAGTTATTGATCGAGCAACCGTCACAGATGATAGAATTCTCACAGATAACGCCTGTACCTATGAATACAGGAGCATCCATCGACGACATCACCGTACACTCCGACAGGCGGGCGGCACCACTGATCTCACAGTCGCCCTTGATGATCGTATTTGTGATATCCTTGGCATTGATGATCTTCACGTTGTTGCCGATGTAGCCACGGTCAGGACGGGAGACACGCAGTTCATCCTCGATCATCTGCTGGAGTGTCTGGCGCAAGCCCTTATCATTGTAATGCTTCACCATAAAGGAGGCCAGTTGAGAGTTCAGTTCGCGGAAGATGGTCACGTTGCCGTCACCCATCTCGTTGAGCACACTGATGACAGATCCTTCACCAAAGGTAGCGTCGTCGGTGGTTTCCAACGTACAGATATTCGAGATATAACAGTCGTTGCCAATAGTATAGTTGTTGATATAGTTGCCTACCTTCTCTATCAAACAGTCATTGCCGACAGTCACATTGCGCAGAGATGCATCATTAATGCCTGAATGCTTAAAAAAGCCTTTTGACACTTCCACCTGTTTATTAAACTCTCCCAGACGGATATCTCCATAAAATATCACTCGGTGGAAATTATAGGGTTTAAACCCGTCGGCCACCATCACACGCTGCCAGTCCTCTGCCCAGCACACATTGTTCTCTAATACTTCAATTTCAGTCTGTGTTAGTTGTCTGTACTCACTCATAGTCTTGATATAAAAAATCGTTATAGGGATATTTCTGAACGTGCAGTTCGCGGACTCGTTTATAGAGCACCTCGCGCAACTCGTCGATATTCTCTTTCTTTTTCGCGGAAATAAAGATACACTCCAGGTATCTTCCTTCCCCTCCTATGTTTTTCCCCATCCAAGTCTTCTTAAGGTCTTCGAGGGGAATATTCTCCTTCGTCGCAGGCGTCAAATCATCATCCTCCTTCTCTACCCACGTATACGCATCTATCTTATTAAATACTAGCATCTGAGGTCTCTCTGCACATCCCAGTTCCATCAGCGTCTCCTCCACCACCCGGATCTGTTCCTCAAAGTCAGGATGGGAGATATCCACCACATGTACCAGCAGATCAGCCTCTCGCACCTCGTCGAGGGTGCTCTTAAACGACTCCACGAGGTCTGAGGGCAACTTACGGATAAATCCTACGGTATCAGCCAGGAGGAAAGGCAGGTTGTCGATAGTCATCTTACGGACGGTGGTGTCGAGGGTGGCAAAGAGTTTGTTCTCGGCAAACACCTCACTCTTGGCCAACAGGTTCATCATCGTCGACTTGCCCACATTAGTATATCCCACGAGAGCCACACGGATCAGACGGCCACGGTTCTTTCTCTGGGTGGTCTTCTGTTTGTCTATCTCTGCCAGACGCTGCTTCAACAGGGTGATACGCTGAAGAATGATACGACGGTCCATCTCCAACTGCGTCTCACCTGGGCCGCGCAAGCCCACCGACCCTTTGCCGCCGCCGGAGCCGGAACCACCACCCTGGCGCTCAAGGTGAGTCCAGAGCCGCTGAAGGCGAGGCAACATATAACGGTGCTGCGCCAGTTCCACCTGGGCCTTGGCCTCTGCCGTTTGGGCCCTCATGGCGAAAATATCTAAAATAAGAGATGTACGGTCGAGGATTTTCACCTGCAGTTCTTGCTCGATATTCCTGATCTGCTTTGCACTCAGTTCATCGTCGAAGATCACCATTCCCACAGGCTGTGGGGCATTCTTCTCGTCGAGCAGGCCCTCGGCAAAAAGTGAGGCATCCTGAGCGTCTAACCAGTCATCATACGCGTCCTGACATTTCTTGATGTATTGCTTGATCTCCTGCAGTTTACCTGAGCCCACATACGTGGTCTGGTTCGGGCCACCCACCTTCTGCGTAAACCGCTTCACAGTGACAGCCCCAGCCGTATCGGCCAGGAACTCCAACTCGTCGAGATATTCTTTGGTCTTAGCCTCATCCTGCTCCTTGGTGACAAGTCCTACCAGCACAGCAGTCTCGGCCTTGGCCTGCGATATGACAAATTCTTTCAATCCTTGCTATTTTTTGCGCACAAAGATACAAAATAAAAGTAAAAAGGTAGAAAGGTAAAAAGGTAAATTGGAAAAAAGTAATGTCCTTTAACTCCTTTTAACTCCTTTAACTCCATGAACTCCTAATTTATTTTGTACTTTTGCACCAGAATTACGAACCAAACAAAACAATAACATTATGAGAGTAATTATCCAGTCTGACTATCAGAAACTGTCCCAATGGGCAGCCAACCATGTCATTGAGCGAATCAACAAGTTCAACCCCACTCCCGACCACAAGTTCGTTCTGGGCCTCCCCACAGGTTCTTCGCCCGTTGGCATGTACAATGCCCTCGTCGAGGCCAATCGTGCCGGCAGGGTGTCGTTCAAGAATGTCATCACCTTCAACATGGACGAGTATGTCGGTCTCCCCGAGACACACCCCGAGAGTTACCATGCCTTCATGGCCCGTAACCTCTTCGACCACATTGACTGTCCGAAGGAGAACATCCACATTCTCAATGGCAATGCTCCCGACCTCAACGAGGAGTGCGCCAGGTACGAGGCCATGATTGAGGAGGCTGGTGGTGTCGACCTGTTCATAGGTGGCATAGGCCCCGACGGTCATATAGCCTTCAACGAGCCGGGCAGTTCACTCTCCAGCCGTACCCGTATGAAGACCCTCACCACCGACACCCGTATTGCCAACAGCCGGTTCTTTGGCGGCCGTCCTGAAAATGTGCCTGCCCACGCCCTGACGGTTGGCGTCGGCACCGTGATGTCCGCTCGCGAGGTGATGATCCTGGCCAACGGTCACCTGAAGGCCCGCGCCCTGCAGGCTGCCATCGAGGGGAGTGTCAACCACATGTGGACCATCTCAGCCTTACAGATGCACGAGCACGGCATCATCGTCTGCGACGAGGAGGCTGCCGATGAACTGAAAGTCAGCACCTACAAGTACTTCAAGGACATTGAGCAGGACAACCTGCTGTAAGTTTTTTTACACAGATTTCACAGATCTCACAGTTTTTTCCTTGGACAGATAATGCGGTCCTATTTGATTTCACATAAATAAGGACGCAAGTGTCCTTCCAAGTGCTTAAATCTCTGTGAGATCTGTAATATTTGTGTGATAATACAAACATAACACTCAAATCTATGAATAGAATAGTTTCTTTTTTGATCAGTCTTGCCACTGTATGTATTTGTCAGGCGGAGGACGTAAAGGTGTCATCGCCCGACGGGCAGTTGGTAGTCAACGTCAGTTGCGAGGGAGGGAGGCTGTACTACGATGCCACCCTCGACGGACAGCAAATGATGGAGAAGTCAGCCCTCGGCCTGAAGACCAGCATCGGTGACTTCACCCGCGACCTCTCCACCGTAAACTGTCAACTGTCAACTGTAAACTCCTCCTATTCCATGCGCGGCACCAAGGCCTCTTCTCATGATTACAAGGCCACGAAGGCCGTCATCGACATTGAGAACAAGGATCATCAGCGCTTCAGCATCATCTTCCAAGTGAGCAACAACGACATTGCCTTCCGCTACTCCATTCCCCGCCAGAACATAGGGCGCAAGGAGATGAAGCGCGTGAGAATCAAAAGTGAACTGAGCAGTTTCAACTTCCCTGACGGCACCACCACCTTCATCTCTCCACAGATCGGTCCTGAGACCGGCTGGGAACAGACCAAGCCCAGTTACGAGGAAGGCTACTCTGCCGATGCTCCGATGGACGCTCCCTCGCAGTACGGTCACGGCTACATCTTCCCTGCCCTCTTCCATTATTCTAAGGAATCTTGGAATCAAGGAAATCCAGTGCAAGGCATTGGTAAGAAAAATCCTAGATTCCAAAATTCCTTAGAAAAAAAATCTTCCTCGGACTATTGGATTCTCCTAAGCGAAACCGGCGTTGGAAGCAACTACTGCGGTTCTCATCTCTCCGACTACCAGGCTGGCACTGGCTACACCGTTGCCTATCCTGATGCTGGCGAGAATAACGGCTACGGCACAGACTTCGCCGCCATCCCCCTGCCCGGAGAGACCCCCTGGCGCACCATCACCCTCGGCCATACACTCAAGCCCATCGCCGAGACCACCATCAGTTACGACCTCGTTGAGCCTCTCTACGAGCCCTCAACAGGCTACAAACCAGGCCGTTACACCTGGAGTTGGCTCATCTGGCAGGACAAGAGCATCAACTACGACGACCAGGTGAAGTTCATCGACCTCGCCTCGGCTATGGGCTTTGAATACTGCCTCGTGGATAACTGGTGGGACACGCAGATTGGCCGCGACCGCATCGAGGAACTTTCGAAGTATGCCCAGTCGAAGGGCGTGCACCTCCTATTATGGTATAACAGCAACGGTTTCTGGAACGATGCCCCGCAAGGACCGCGTGACTGCATGTCGACGGCCATCGCCCGCGAAAGGGAGATGAAGTGGATGCAGTCCATCGGCATCAAGGGCATCAAGGTGGACTTCTTCGGAGGCGACAAGCAGGAGACGATGCGGCTCTATGAGGACATCCTCAGCGACGCCAACCGACACGGGCTGCAGGTCGTATTCCATGGCTGCACGGTACCTCGCGGCTGGGAACGGATGTATCCCAACTTCGTAGCCTCAGAGGCTGTGCTGGCCTCAGAGAACGTGTTCTTCAACGAGGGAGCCGCCATCAAGCAGCCTTTCGACCTCACCCTCCATCCCTTCTGCCGCAATGCCACTGCCTCGATGGACTGGGGAGGCATCATCATGAACAAACACCTCGCGCCAGACAACAAGAGCCGGCACACCCGCAAAACGACCGACATCTTCGAACTTGCCTCAGGCCTCATCATGCAGACCTCCGTGCAATGTGTCGCCATGCAGCCGAACAACCTCGGCGAACTGCCTGAATTCGAACTCGACTTCCTTCGCAGCCTTCCCACCACCTGGGAGGAAACACGCTTCATCGACGGCTATCCCGGCCGTTACGTTGTTCTCGCCCGTAAGGCCACTGACGGCCAATGGTACATTGCCGGCCTCAACGCCCTCAAAGAGCCTCTGACGCTCACCCTCGACCTGCCGATGTTTGCCCCAGGCAAGACCCTCCGCTACTACGTCGACAAGCCTTCCGGCGAGCCCTCGGTCATTCCCCTCAAGATTGACAAGAAGGGTCGCGCCAAGGTAACCATCCAGCCTAACGGAGGCATCATCATACAGTAGCCTCTTCCTGACTATTAACAACAGAGGCTGTGCCGAAATAGCACAGCCTCTTATTAATTTGCCGTTCTGATGCCTTGCATCACTCGTTCAGATGCCTTGTACAGGTTGTTCAGATGCCTTGCATACCTATATGGAGATGCCTTCCACGACTCGTACAAGGCATTCCTTTAACCCATGCAAGGCATTTGCACAACAGACTGGATTGTGGACACCTTCTGGCCGACAGTAAGAGTAATCACCTAACACTCATCTAGCGCATTAGAATTTGAAAAGGTTGCAGAAGATGATTGCAGCCGTCCACACGTGATTATTGCAATTACAGTAGCCTAAGGTCTTGGAGTCTTTCGACATATCGATACGCCCGTTAGCCTTCACTTCGGCAACCGTCGCGTTAGAGCCCTTCACGGAGATGGATCCGCCGGAGGTGACGCAGCAGAGCAAATTGCCCGACGAATCCTTGATGTCGCCCGACCATACGCTGCCAATCCTGTGCCCCGTGCCGTCGGTGATGTCGCCATTGCCCTTGGGCAACTGTCCCACTTTCGTATGAGACCAGTTATAGACCACCCCGTTCTCGTCGACATACCCACGAGCGCTGCCCTTCTCAATCGAGTATTCACGCACCTTCTGCTGTGTGCTGCCGTTCGAACTGCCGGAAGTCCTCGTGGGGTTCTTGGCAGCCTGTGCCCTACGCTGTGCGGCAAGTTCCTGCTGACGTTTGACCTCTGCCTCCTGCTTGCGCTTCACTTCGGCCAATTCTGCCTTCGACTTGGCCAGCGATTCCTTGTTGTGATAGATGCCCAAATAAAGCAATGCCGCATACTTCTTGTCGAGACCCTTGGCAGTGCCGATGAGCACATCGTAGATAAACACCTGACCATTGTCGTTGATCATAGCCACCTTCTCGCCGTCCATCATCACCGAGCCGTCGCCCTGCACTTTCAGATAACCCTGTTCGCCGTGGAAGTTCACAGTACCGTCCTTTAGCACCTCGCCGACCTTTCTGCCGTCGTCGTACATCACGTCGCCGTTCTTCTCCACCTTGAAGATCACCTTCTTGCCCTTGCGCTCACCGTCGGGATGTGTCTTGTCGAGGATGAACTCCCCCGTCCTCGTGCGGAAGAAGCCTTGCACTGTACCGCCACGCGTAAACTCGATGTCGCCGTTGCGCTTCTTGTTCACGTCCTCCACCGTCTCCTTGACCTTCTTCAGATTGCCAACGAGATTACCAAACTGTGCTTGCACAGTCGTCGTTCCCAGCATCATCACTGCCGAAACGACCAAGATTCTCATATTTTTCTTCATAACTCCCTGGTTTTTGGTTTATTACAATTAATAATGTCAGTTATTCAATATCGACTGCAAAATTACAAAATAATTGTGTTATTTGCAAGTATTTCACCTTCTTTATTATTATCGGCAGCCATGCCACAACAAGGTCTTGAGACAAAGAATCCCCCGCCAGAAAAGACTGACGGGGGATCACTAAAAAACGATTCCTATATAAATATCTCACGACATTTCTGCAACATTCTTCGTCGTTGCCGCCTTCTGCGGCAGGTCGAGTTCCTCATAGACAGAGTTGTTCGACTTATATTCCGGCACGATCTGCTTCATCTTGCGAACGGTCTCCATATCATTGTAGTTCTTGGAGATGGCTATCAGTTCGTCGATATCCTGGCAGACCTGACGGTAGTCGTAGGGCCGTACCTCAGCGATACGGATCTTCTTGTGAAAGGTGGGCTTGGTGGTCTCCTTGTCGTTCAGAACTTCCTCAAACAGTTTCTCACCATCTCTCAAGCCCGTGTACTCTATTTTCACATTCTTAGCGCCCGAGAGGCTGATCATGCGCTTGGCCAGGTCGGCAATCTTCACGGGACGACCCATATCGAAGACAAAGATCTCGCCACCATTGCCTTTCGTGCCTGCCTCGAGCACCAGTTTACAGGCCTCAGGGATGAGCATGAAGTAGCGGATGATGTCGGGATGGGTGACGGTGACGGGGCCGCCGTTGCGGATCTGCTCGCGGAAGAGGGGAATGACGGAGCCATTGGAGCCCAGCACATTACCGAAGCGGGTGGTAACGAACTGAGTGATGGGTTTGAAGTCGCTGGCGATGTGAAGGCCGGGACCGCCATACTGGGTGGTCTTGATGGCGCGGTCGAGTGTCTGCACATAGATCTCGCAGATGCGTTTCGAGCAACCCATGACGTTGGTCGGGTTGACAGCCTTGTCGGTGGATACCATCACGAACTTGCGGACACCATACTTCACGGAGAGGTCGGCCATAATCTTCGTTCCGTAAACATTATTCATAATAGCCTCAGAGGGATTATCCTCCATCATAGGCACATGCTTATAGGCAGCAGCATGAAACACATACTCTGGACGGAACTGGTTGAAGATAGCGTCCATTCGCGACTGGCTGCAAACAGTGGTGACCACCACATGCACATCGATGTTGGGGAACTCCTTGGCCATCATCAGCCGCAGGTCGTGCTGGGGTGTCTCTGCCTGGTCGATCAACATCATAGTGGCAGGCTTACAGGTGGCTATCTGTCGGACCATCTCAGAACCAATCGAGCCCGCAGAGCCAGTGATGAGGATGCGACGACCACTGAGCAACTCGCCCACAGACTTCATATCGACCTTGATTTCGGCACGCGGCAGAAGGTCTTCAACCGACACCTCCTTCAGTTGTATCTCTCCTATTTCCGACTTCTCATCTTCTTCGCCAAGTTTCTCAACCTCGACAGCGTTCTGAGCCATGAATATCTTCACGCCCAAGCCAATCAGCAGGTCCTGCAACTCCTGGTTCTTACGGAAGTCGTTCGTACGATAAGGAGACACGAGCACGGCACCGATATGATAATCTTCAACCACCTTCCGCAAGTCGTCCTCCATCGTAAACACCTTCTCGCCGACAAGTTCATTATGGCGCAAGCGACGGTTATGGGAGATGAAGCCCTTCAGTATGAAACGCCGCTGAGTACGAATGCTCTCTGCCAGTCCGACGCCACCACTCTGTGCTCCGTAAATCAATACACGTAAGGCATTATTATCGGCCGTAGACACATCGTAGACTGTCTTCACCAGCACACGCATGGCCCACATGGCCATGGTGGCAATCACATACATCAAGACGATCTGGCGTCCAGACAACGGTTCGAAATACTGGCTAGGGGCAGAGAACATGAAATAGTGGATACCCAAAGCAAGCGCTAGCGACACGATGTTGGCATAAGCCACACGCATCAAGTCGACAAACGACGAGTAACGCACGATACCAGCATACGTATGAAAATAACGGATGCCAATGATACTCAAGGCCACATAGACAAGCAGCGATGCCAACAAAGACGGCATACGCGTAGTCATATCCGTCCAGTCGCTGAAGATCCAGTAACTGATAACACCAGAAAACAGCAAGGTGATCATGTCGAGCACGAAGATGCTCCAATAAGGCAGAGAGTTTCGGCGGAAATACCAGTTCGCGAGTTTACGAAAGAAATTCATATATTGAAGATTTATTGTTCACTGTTTACGGTTTGATAGCGGTGAGGATGGTTGAGATGATATGATCCACGTCGGCATCAGAGACCATCGGGCCAGAGGGCAGGCAGAGTCCCCGGTGGAAGAGGTCCTCACTGACACCGTTGATATATGCCGGTGCATCATGATAGACAGGTTGGCGGTGCATGGGCTTCCATAGTGGTCGTGACTCGATGCCAGCCTTATCTAGAGCGACGCGCATAGCCTCGACATTGCGGTTAGGCTCACAGTCCGTATGAATAGGGCCACCGGCATGAACCTGGCCCGCAGCACCACCGACAGCACCCTTGACAGGATGTTCGTAAGCATGCTCTTCACCCTCTACATGCAGATTCTCATCGAGCAGGATGGTGCTCAGCCAGAAGTTAGACTCCATATTCTGCGGCTCATCGTGGAAAGAGATACCCTCCACCTCGGCAAAGGCATCACGATACTTGGCGGCAATCCTGCGATGATGGGCTATATGTTCGTCGAGCACACGCATCTGTCCACGTCCGATGCCCGCACAGATATTACTCAGACGATAGTTGTATCCCACAGCCTCATGATGGTAATAAGGATAAGCCTCACGGGCCTGGGTGGCATACCACATGATACGGTCACGAGCCTCTGGGTCGGGGCAGATAAGGGCGCCGCCACCAGAGGTCGTGATGATCTTATTGCCATTGAACGACAAGATGCCATAGCGTCCGAAGGTACCGACGACACGTCCCTTGTATCTGGAGCCGAAGCCCTCTGCCGCATCTTCCACGACAGGGATGTCATAACGTTCGGCCACAGCCATAATCTCATCGATCTTGGCAGGCATACCATAGAGATAGACGGGCACGATGGCCTTCGGCTTACGGCCCGTGACGGCGATACGGTCCCTGATAGCCTGCTCGAGCAAGTCAGGATCCATGTTCCAAGTCTCTCGCTCGGAGTCGATCATAACAGGCGTAGCACCCAAATACTTGATTGGATGGGTAGAGGCGCAAAAGGTAAAGGTCTGCACCAAGACCTCGTCACCAGGCCCCACGCCACAAGCCAACAGTCCAAGATGGACGGCTGCCGTACCTGAAGAGAGGGCAACCATCTCCTTAGAGACCACGGATGTGCCATCAGCAAGTCGGCCGACATACAGTTTCAGATCTTCCTCGAAGCCATTGACATTTGGTCCGAGGGGAACGACCCAATTGGTATCGAACGCCTCTTGAATATACTTCTGTTCCCAGCCTGCCTCACTCATATGGGCCAGGCACAAATAGATTCTATTTGCCATTATATAATGATATTTTCAATTTCTGTTAGTTGCGGCACGCTGTGCTGTGGCAGCATCTGCGGCGATAGGGAAAAGTCTTGCGGATGGATATTCCGGCCATCGTCGAGCAGGCAGATGGTCGTCCACCCTAAATGATTGGGTGCCTGGAAATCCTTGGCAGGATTATCGCCTACATAATAATAGGCAGACGAGGGATAGCACTCCATGAAATGCCGGAAGGGCTCGTTTGAGGGTTTCTGAAAACCCGTCTCCTCGGATATCAGGATATCATCAGCATCCATGTAAGCCGACAGTCCTAATGCATCGATCTTATGCCGCTGTGTGATGCTACGACCGTCTGTCACAAGGCCTAAGACTGCTTGCTGATGCAGACGGTCTAAGAGGAGGTTGGTCTTTCTGTCAAGACAAATGGCAGGCACATGAGAGCGGTAAACTGCCAGAAGGTCATCGATGGTGAGATGCAACTGGTATGTTCGGATCAGCCGGTCAAAGACATTCTCACCCTCCAGCCACCATTGGCACATACGATCAAAGACGCCTTCCTGTGCATAGTCTGACTCCAAGGAGGTGGCTATCTCACGATAAGCAGACAACAGATAGTCCTGTTCTTTATAGAGAGTGTCGTCGAGGTCGAAGACCACCACCCTATTCTTCTGCATCATAGACGATGATGTCATTATCATAGCGCAGCATCAGCGTGCGGTCGAGCCATGCCTCAGAGTAGTCTACTGCCTCACCCAGCAGATACTCACGTATCAGATATCCCGCATAGTTTGCCTTGGCATAATAGGAGAGCGGAAATCCTCCGCCAAAACGCGGGTTGATCTCTATACCCTTCACGTCGCCATCGCTCTCGCGATAGAACAACTGGAGGCAGATACAGCCCCGGACACCAGGAAGGGCGCCCATCTTCTGACGCAGCAGACTGACGATGCCGTTCTTGCGCGTGATGCCTTTGTTGATCTCCCCTGCACGGACCTCGATCCGCTCACGAGGTACGATACCTTTCACACAGCCGTCAAGGCCAAAATACATGTCGACCGTAAACTCCCGATACTCCTTCGGATCGATGTATTCCATAAAGATCAACTTCGGATCATTCAGGATTTCCTGCGACAAATCCTCCTCCCGCCGGATGACGTGGATGTTGGTACTCAGAGAACCGTCGTAGGGTTTGGCAAACATAGGGAATACGGGGTGATACTTATCAACAGGTTTGGGAACAGCGATACCCACCTGTGAGAAGAAATCTTTCGTCAGGCGCTTGTCACGACAAATTCTGATGAACTCCTTGTCTGGAACTGCCAAGCGAACACCTTGATCCATGAACCGTTGATGGTTATCTGCCAGCACTAGCAATTCTGTATCAATCGTCGGTATGACGACACCTATCTGTTTCTCCTTGCAGATGTCAAGCAGGCTGTCGATATAGTTGTCGGCCGTACAGCGAGGGACAGGTATGCATCCATCGGAAATGATACCGGCTGGAGCCATCCCTGGACGCATGTCTGTCGTGTAGACTTTCGTACCGAGTCCCATCTCCTGCAAGGTGCGCTGGAAAATCTGCACCAACACAACCCGCTTGCCCGCCGAAGTGATCAGTATATTATTCATTTCTCTTACCACCTTCCTCTTTCCTCTCTCAATTATGTCCATTAAAGAACTCCATTGTGGCATGACCTTGTTCTGAGATGTCTGCGCGCTTCAATACCTTCTGAATTGTCAGCCAAACCACCTGAAGATCTGTCTTCAGCGATACGTGGTCCACATACCAGACATCCAGTTTGAACTTCTCTGACCATGAGATGGCATTACGCCCATGACACTGTGCCCAGCCGCTAATGCCCGGACGCACCTCATGACGGCGGGCCTGTTCCTTGGAATAGAGCGGGAGATACTGCACCAGCAAAGGCCGGGGACCGACCAAAGCCATATCACCCTTCAACACATTCAACAACTGGGGTAACTCATCGATAGAGGTGGATCGGACGAAGCGTCCTACCCGCGTCAGCCGAATCTCATCAGGGAGCAGTCGTCCATCGGCATCACGCTCGTCTGTCATGGTCTTATACTTAATAATCTTGAAGATCCTGCCATCCTTGCCAGGCCGCTCTTGTAGGAAGAATGCTCCCGCCCCTTTATTCGCCACATGCAGCCATAGGGTGACGACAATCAACAAGGGCGAGATACAGGCTAAAGCAATAAGGGCGATCCAAAAGTCGAGGAATCTTTTCAGGAAATGCTTATACATATTCTATATTAAGACGCCTCCGGCATAATAACATCATAGAAGTCGAACAGGCACTGCCGCACGAATCCTTGTTCAAATCGGCAACCAATCATATTCCTGGCATGCGATGCCATATAGGTACACCGTCGGCTGTCGCTCATCATACGACACATGGCTGCAAGAAGTGCATCACTGTCTTGCGGGGGAATAATGTATCCATTCTCATTCTCCACAATAATCTCACGGGAGCCATTGATATCCGTCACGATACTCGGCAATCCCATGGCGCCAGCCTCCAAGACGGTGTTCGGAAATCCTTCACGGTAACTCGGGAATACAAAGCAATCGGCGGCTGCATAGTAGGACAGTAAGTCCTCTCCTAACACCTCACCGACATAAGTGATAGCTGGATTTGATTCGATCATTCTCAGAGAATCCTCAGACACAGGGTCCAGTTTATCTTCCCGGGGGCCTACGAGCAACAGACGCACAGACTTGTTTTCACGGGACAATTGATTGAAGGCCTTACATAGTTCATTGATGCCCTTAGCTCTGACGATACGACCAACGAAGAGGAATGTGAAGCAACTATCATCTCGCAGTTGTCGAGCCCTTTCCATTACCTCTGGTCTGCGGCTAAAATAATTCATATCGACACCCATCACATTACCGAATCCAAGCACCCGCAAGGGCTTTTTAGTAATACCATAGTCGAGCAGATCCCGCTTCACGCCTTCTCCCTCAGGTATGACATGCGTAGCACAACGGCATGTGATTGAATCCGTCAGCATCAGCAATTTACGCTGCAGGCCCTTTGACGTAGGGAATACCAGCCCTGTAAATGTATGTACCCGTACAGGCACATGAGTCCACCATGCTGCTATCATGCAAAGCAGACCAGCCTTCGGTGTCATGGAGTGAACCATCATGGGCCGTTCCTGCCTGAACACCTTTATCATCCTATATAAAGCAACGAGATCTTTCCATGGCGAGATATGTCGCTCCATCGGTACTACTATCGTCCGTACCCCTTCACGTTCGGCAATGGCCTTCATCTCCTTGCCCGGAGAGGAAAGTGCCACCACCTCATACTTCTCATTCAGTATCTTCAACAAGCCACGGCAGAACGTGTCGAGAGACTGTGGAACTGTTGTCGCACGGATAATCTTCATAATGGTATGATACGCTTTAAAATCACGTTATGTTGTATCTTGAATTTCAGATTGTCTCCAAAGAGCCGATATCCCAACTGAATAAGATTGTACTTAACCACAGCCTGTAACCAAATCCTTCGGAAATCCAATGTCGAGCCACCGAAACTTCGGACAAAAGCACGATAGTCTTCCTTCTTCTTATAGATCGGATCATTGGTTGTCCCGCCAAGACGGAACTTCGCTAATGGCCGATCAACGAGTAGGAACCTAGCGCCTTGTTTATAGAACCGACACAAGAGTTCGATATCCATCATGTAACGAAGGTCTAACCGATACAAGCCATAACGCTGATAGGCATCTTTCCTCACGAAGCGGGCTGGATGAGCCACATTATATTGAAGTTTCAGTTTATCAAATGCCACATCAGGATAACTGGGGAACGTCTCACCAGTATTCTCATCCCAGAACAGAATAAGGCCACTATATACATCCACTTCGGGATTATAGTGGACAGCAATTTCCTGCAATGCCCCTGGGAGTAATATGTCGTCAGAATTGATGATGCCAATGATTTCACCTGAGGCATGAGTAATGCCTTTATTAAAAGCATCGCTAATACCTTTGTCCGGCTCTGAAATTACAACCTGTATACTGTCATTGTACTGATCGATTATATCGAGTGTACCGTCTGTAGAGCCCCCGTCGATAATCACATACTCCAGATTCTGATAGTCCTGCATCGTCACACTGCGGATGGTATCCTCAATCGTAGCAGCACTATTAAAGGATATCGTAATAATCGTTATCCGTGGGAATATTTCTCTCACTTCTTACCTCTAATAGATGTTCATCAACACGGCCAGTTGGAAATTGTGGTACGTCTCTTTGTCACTACAGCGAAAGCGACGATCACGAAGCAGACTCAGACGCTGCCTGAGATGATCCTTACCAGCAATGAAATCAGACAATATATACTGATTCTCCTCTGGCATCATGTCAAAGTAGCCCGTATAGATCTCCTGTGCCAACTTTGAACGTGAATGCAAATCACGCTTCACCAAACGTCCTGTGCGATGTTTCCATTCCGTCATGGCTGACGTAGACTGCCCTGTCACATTCCCCCCATGCTGACGATAGAGGATATGTGGAATATGGTCGAACACAACATGGGCACCGATGGCCTGAGCCACATCGTAAATCCATACATCATGCATGCTGAGATACTGCGGTTCGTATTTCAAGACCATGTCACGCAGCGCCCGATTCATCACCATCGTACAGCCTCCAATGAACTGATAGACCAAAGACTCTCCAAAAGTGAGCCGCGGATGAATAATCACGCTGCCTACACGGTTCAGATTCTTATCCACCAACTCTGTCTGGCAGAAATAAAGAGCCGGACGTGTCTCATAAGATTCCAATTTATCAACAGCCACTTTCAACTTATCAGACAGCCAATAGTCATCCTGATCTGAAAATGCATAATAACATGAATCTTCTGCATGATGGAGAAGTTCCATAAAACTACGAGCCGGGCCTATATTCTCACCACGATACCATCTGAGATTTGCCTTTTGCTGCCATTGCTCCAATATGTCACAAGTACGATCGGAAGAACCGTCATCACGTACAAGAATACTCGTCGATACATCTTTCTGAGCCACGATGGATTCAAGTTGCTCCTCCAGATATGTCTCCCCATTGTAAGAAGACAATAATATAGTCACTTTTTTCATCTCAACACACAATTGTCAACCACCAGGGGTTCCTCCCTCTCCTCATTCCACATTCCGTATTCCTCTTCCTTCACCTTGTTCACAATCGCCATAAACATAGAAAGCGCTGTAAGACCTATCGATCCCAACAAGAGGGGATTCGTCCCTGAGAGTATGAGGAAAAGCACATACCCCTGACTATACCGTTTTAAGAACTGTGAGCGGGGATAGTACCTCCACAACCAGAAGAAAGGGGCAAAGAACAGGAAGATAAAACATAATCCCACTGGCAGACCGTACATGCGTAGGATATCCATATAGGAGAGTTCGGTATAAGTCTGCATCATATTACGGCCTTTGGCAAAAAACTGACTGCCTAATCCGGCTCCCCAGATGGGGTGACCCTTGTCACCGATATCCTCTACATAGGATTCAAAATTTTCATATTTCACTTCGTTCGACTTCTCATTCTTCTGGGTAGCCAGCATATAGGTCAGCATCACCAGCATCCCCAGGAAAGCCAAGGCAGAAAGACGTGTCAGGAACTTACCTATAATGTTCTTGTCATACAGATAGACCAAAAGGATCATCAGCTGTACCAGCATGGGGGTTCTGGAACCGGCAACCATCAGTGAGAGGAACAGAATGACAGAGAAAAGCAGTTTCAACTTTCCCTTATACTGATACAGATTATAGATAAACGAGAAGATGATGAGCGACCCCGCCTTGAAATAGAGGCCGTTGACTGAGAAACCTAAGAAATTACGGTTATAGGCCATCGTGAAATTGTCCGAAACATTGCAGTAATCATAGATGGCTACCAGGAATATACCTCCGAGTTGTGACAAGAAAAAGAGTATCAAGGTAACTGTAGCCATGATGATGCCATTGATCCATACGGCCTTCAACAGGACATTCAGTTTCATGGTTACTATAAAGAAGAAGATACATATATACAACATAGACCTCACCTGGCCCATCGCATAGGCAGAATCCTTCAGTTCTCCCGTAATATAGGCGATAAACATCCCCCATAACGGTATTAAAAGAATTGCCGACACCGTCATCCTATTGACCGGAGCCAGATACTGCCGGCGTTTCAGGCAGTAGATTACGCCATAAATCACCAGCACGACGAACAACAAATCCTTCAGTCGGGAGTGGAAGCCCGTCGGGTCAAGTGACAATGTCACCAGAAATAGGAAATACATATAGTCTACAATTCGCATAACTGGCGATAAGTGCCTTTTAACTGTTTTGAAATCCTCTCTGCATCATGCCTCCGGTGAGCGACGGTCCAATTATCTTCTGCGAGGCACTTGGCCTTGGCCTCATCTTCACGAAGTTCCATGATCTTCGATGCCAGATAGAAAGGATCATTCATAGGAACGATCATGTTCCTGTCGTATTGCTCACTGAACAACGATATGACTCCGCCCGTATCTGTCGCGATGACAGGCATGCCCAGATACTGGGCCTCACAGACGGCGTTGGGGCTATTGTCAGAATAAGACGCGTGGACATACATGTCTGAAGACAACAGTTCCCTAATCATCTCTGCGGCACTCAGGGTTCCCATCATTCTGAGCCCGACCTCCTGAGCCTTCACCTTCGTCAGTTTCTCGAACTCCCGGATGTCCTCGTCCGTGCCGCCAATCCATTTCCATTCCACCTGACAGTCGGTATTCTCACGGATGAGCCTGGCTGTCTTCAAGACCACATCAGGCCCCTTGACGGAATAGCATGCACCCGTTGTCACCAATACGATCTTCTTATCCTCAGCATGGGGCTGCCACCTATCTTTACACCTGATGAACTCCAGGCGTAAAGCCTCGTCAACATGGAATATCCGGGCGTTCTTATTATAAAACCTCACAACAGACTGGTCCCATCTCGTCCGACACATGAAATTCGTATTGCGTCTCAAGATCTCTTCCTCGCGCCGATGGCGTTCCATCGACAGGTTGTAATACTGATATCTGGCGAAGAAGCCTAAAGGATGATTCCATAATTCAGGCTTGAACCTGTCGAAGAGGGAACTCTGTCCCGGGAGCAATAAACTGTTTCTAATCTGCGACCACAATCCCTGGATATGAATGACCACCGGGATCGTCACATAACTGGCCAACATGCCATAGCACCACTCTGCTCCGAACACATGAATCAAATCAGGCCTGTTCTCTTGAACAATCTTCAACGACTCAGAGATGACGAAATCATCCACCTCCCGAGACGTCATCATATCCTTAATAATCTGCCTCTTTCCATAACGGCAGATATTGAGAGGAATAATCTTGAGCCGTTCTGTTTCCTCCACTTCTTTCTTAAAAGGTGACTGATTCCCGTATACGACCACCAGTTCCAGGTCCTCAATGCCAAGCGCGATCTGCAACAATGACGAGATCCACCCCTTGCCTTCAATACCAGTATTCTCTTCTGCTTTCAGAGAGAGCGGTGTCACCGAAAACCAAAGAACCTTCATAACAATACCATTATATTCCTAACCGTGCGTGACACCAAGTCCTCACCTTAGTGCTGAACAATCGCCACCGGATGTATGTATGGGGCATCGTCCTGAACAGAGCCGAGACGACCTCAGGCTCCACGCCGCCCGTAAAACGTAAGTCGGGTACTTTTCTGATCATATCATCGACAATCTTTTTTCTTTCTGACGGATCTCCAAAGACACCGATGATACAATCCACGGCATAGTTAAAGAACAGATAGATGTTTTTTTTCTGCCGGGTAACTACCCGCTCCGGCAGGTTACCCATCTCCGTCAGTCGCCATGAGTTTGCAATGGCCGTATTATAATCCATTGCATTTTTCATGGTAAAGGAATAGGTACATGAACGCTGCCTGATCCTATATATATAATATAATAAGTGTACACCTATGACACGCTGCGCTTTCAGATAACATTCCTGTAAGAATGGGATATCTTCATAATACACGCCAGGTTCAAGTCTGATATGGTTTTCATTCAGGAACGTCCTCTTATAAAGGATCCGCCAGATGAAACTTCCCACCCCGGGATCATAATCTTCCACATAATAATCAAGTCCAGTCTTATCAACGACCTGGGAATCTGTCACCTGGGAATCATAAACAGAGGTTATCTCATCATCGTTCAACCGCATGAAATCAGCAACCACCATATCTGCAGAAGTGTCCAGCGCCTTCTTCAGCAAGACTGTGAGACCGTTATCCATCAGCAGGTCATCGGAATCCACGAACAACACATATTCACCCTTGGCCATCTCCATGCCCTCATTCCGGCATACGGAAGGGCCGGCATGATCCTGATGGATAATCTGGATGTTATGGTGATGAAGCCGAATGTCCTCAACGACTTTCATGCTATTGTCCGTAGAACCATCGTTCACGACAATGACCTCAAAGTCCCCATCGGACAGTCCCTGGCGATAGATACTTTCCAGGCAAGGCCCGATGTATTTTTCTACGTTACAAACAGGAATAATGATACTGAGTTTCATTCTATATCTTATTAAACAACAGCAGAACAGCCTTTCTCATTCTCTCCTGCCAGTTCGAAGCACGTTGGTATTCCGGTGACATGACTATCTTCCACTTATTCTTAAAGGAGTCTTTATAATGCAGGAAGACATTCAAGATATCCCGGTCTTCATCACTCAGTCGAGACTTATAGGACTGATAGAACTCTTCAACCATCTGGGAGTTCTTGGCATCAGAGGTGAAGAAGAATTTGATATCGTCCATAATCCTGGCCCAGAAATTCTGTTTCTTTCCAATCATGTTTCCGCCATGGATGCGATAGTAGAACAACGGACTCTGACAATAGACAGACTTGCCAAGGAAATTACAAATCAGGCACATCCATCTGTCATGCCAGGCATTCTTGGGGGGATTGGTGTCGTAGAGTTCCAATGCACTTCTATTAAACACCATACTACATCCCTGCTCTGTCGGATAGATCATCACATTCTGCTTCGTATAGTGAGGTGTCTCCCGGTGGAAAGTGCCCAAGACTCTCATATTATCATCTACGAACAAAGAATTAGAGGAGAACAGCAACGGTGTATTCTGATCGAAATCTTCCAAATAGCGACAAGCCGTCTTCAGTTTGTTAGGCATCCAGATATCATCCTGATCGGAGAACGCATAATAATTGACAGGCTCAGGAAATGACAAAGCCTTCTCAGCGAGAATCGAGAAACTCCTTACGAAACCCACATTCTCAGAAGTCTGCCATTCCATATTGGGATACTTCTCGCCATATTCAGCCAGTATGTCACAGGTATGGTCGGTAGAGCCATCATCCCTCACCATCAGATGAACCTTCAATTTATCCTGATGGAGAATACTATCCAACTGTTTTCTCAGATAAGCCTCACCATTATAAGTTGACATCAGAACCAAAACAGTCGTATCCTTCTTCAGGCTGGCGATTCCTAGATTCCTTAGTTCTTCGTTCTTATACCTGAGTCCGGAAAAAATACCCTTAAAGATTGATGCCGTCTTTTTAAAGCGCTGCTTCTCAAACAAGAACACCAAGACGATGGCTTTCAGCCAGTAATGGAAGAAGTTCTTTCTGAGATAGTCAATTTTCGGATATTTACGAATTAGAATAATATTGTTCCTGTAAATATCATAGAGTCTCTGCGGTCCATAGTTTCTGAGTTCAAGCTTATGACCGAATACCGTCACCACCTGAGTGATGCCGAAGCGTTGTAACAATGAAGCATCTTTGACTTTATACTTCTTGATTTTACACTGATGGGCTTGTAAGAAAAACTCATCGTCGACGGAAGCAATCGTATATGACTCATTCCAACCGCCAATGGCATTGACAATCTTGACAGAGGCAAGCATACCTGAGGTAATAGGGATGTCTATCTCCTCATATTCGGCAGAGACGGTCTCCCTGTTCATCTGCGGTGTCCAAATGCCATCAGGCGCATCTTTGCACAGGACGGTCTTGCCAACATAGAAATCAAAATTCTCGAAATATGAATCCTGATCCATCGTCAGCATATAGTCAAATCCGTTCTCATTGGCATATTCCCATGCAAAGTTCAATGCCCTTGATATACTGTTGATACCATCACCATAGTACTCAACCTTCTCATGTGTTATGTATCTGTACTGCAATTTGTCCGGGGAAGGTGTATTTTCCCAAATTAGGACCTTGTCCACATGTGCGATGAATGCCTGGACATTCCGGACGAGCAGATCCTTCTCAGGATAGTACGTAACAACGACTGCAAGTATCCTCTTTTCTCTTTCCACGTTTCTCTTTCCTCTTTAAAGCCGGCCCGCCATGATGAGCCATTTCAACAGCCGACCTTCATTCACATCATAATAGGGGTAGATAAAATGACGGGAGAACAGCATATATATCTTTGACACTATACTCTTCCTACAAGCAATAAAGCGCCTGAACAACTGACGGTCTGCCCTATTGAGCCTTGGAGCGAAGTGGTCATAAAACTCCCTGGCCATTTCTACATGATTCGTCACTGGTGGCTCCACGAACAGAATCCGGTAAACTCTGACGATCTTGCTCGGTTCTCCTTCCAGACTACCGGCATGGTGGTTTGCCAAAGCATTGTTCTCATGCCGGCGGTAATAGAACAAGGGCTGATGATCATAGGTCACACTCCCCAGGAAATAACAAATGTGATACAACCAACGGTCATGCCAAGTCAACTGCGGCTCACATTCCGAGTAAAGTTCTATCGCCCGTCTGTTGAAAACCATACTACAACCTTGCTCTGTGCCGAAGACAAGTACATTGCCTTTCCTGAATTTCGGTTCCGGTCCTTTGTGGAACAACTCCAGTTCCTTTCCCTCTGCATCCACCTGCATGGAATTTGAGGTAAAGAGGTTGGGCTTGGACGGGTCTTTGGATGACAAGACAGAACAAGCCGTTATGAGCTTCTTCGGCATCCAAATATCATCCTGATCCGCAAATGCATAGAAATCAGCAGGAATCTCTGACGCCATAGCCATCCTGACCAGCGCAGAGAAACTTTTGACAAAGCCAACATTCTCACAAGTTTTCCATTCGATGTTCTGATGCGCGGAAGCATAGCCTGAAAGGATGTTACATGTATTGTCCTTAGAACCATCATCACGTACTAGCAGACGGACATCCACGCCCTCCTGAGCAAGGATGCTGTCAATCTGCTCCTTTAAGAACCGCTCCCCATTGTAAGTGGACATGAGGACCAAGACAATCGGATTCTTCATGCTTCTGGTCTCCTCAGTAACTTCACCTTGACAAACCAGCCAAAGAACTCCCTGTCCTTCCGCCCGATCATCATATAAACTATCGACGAGAAGACCAACACAAACATTGTACCTTTCACCAAGAACTGAATGAGGTGAGAGTCGCTTACCGTAAACATCCTGAGAACGCACGTCACCATGATGCCCATCAACATAAAGGGCAGCAAGTCATGGAAGAAGATATATCGTGAATTGATCTGCAACTTCTTCGGCCAATAATAGAAATAATAGAATGACATCTGCATGAGGTTGCAGAGTGTTCCAGAAATGGCGATGCTCCTGGCACCATAGTAAGGTATCAGGAACCAGAATACGATGACCATCGTGATGTATGAGAAAGCAGAATAGCGGGTAATAAGACGTATATCCGTTCCTGCATAGATGATGGCAGACATGCCGGCATTATGACTTCCCAGGAGATTGATGAAATAGAAGTCCATCCACGGTACGAGATACATAAAGGAATCACCCAGATACATGTGCATCACATCCGGAGACACGCTGATGTATCCAAAGGCCACGAAACTGATCACAATGACCAGATACTTCGTTCCCTGATAGGCGACACGCTCAATCACTTCTCTGTTATGCAAGGCAACGGCCTTTGTCACTGAAGGGAATATGGCCGAATTGAAAGAGCCGCCGACAAAGCCCAGGAAGGAATAAATGGAGAAGATGATGTTATAGTCTGTCACCTCACTGGAGTTACACCGTATTCCCAATAGGATCGGCTGCAACTGCAAGGCGCCCCAGGTCAGCAGTGAGACAGAGAAGATGTTCATGCTGTAAGGCAGGGTCTCCTTAAACAGATTCTTGTCAAAATGAGGCCGGAAGGAGATGTCGGGGATGATGGCCTTGATCTTCCGGATAGAAAGTATTGTCCTGTAAATCAGCCCGAGGAAGACCAAACCCGCATAGTACTCCACGATGGAGAACTTGAAGATCAACGTCAGCGCCAGCACCACGACATTCAGCAGATTGCCAATGAAACTGATCTTGCTGAAGAAGTCTACGTATTCCGCTCCCTGGATGAGCTGTCCAAAACAACTGGTATACCAATTGAATATCGAATTCAGGGCAATGATATACAAGAGGCTTCGCAGGATCACCACCTGTTCGGGAGTCACCTGGAAGATATCACCGACGAAGAAAGAGATGCCAAAGATGATCAGCGCATTGATCAAGCCGATCGAACCATAAAAGGTAATACTGGTCCCAAACAGTCTCCTGACATTCTCAATATCGTTCTTGGCCAGATAATTGGAGAAATACCTGAGGTTGGTATTGGAGAACCCAAGGTCCAGCAATGTCATATAAATATTAATAGACAAAGCCAAACCTATCAGTCCATAGTCCGCCTTACCGTAGAGCCCGATCAAAATGGGCACAGCCACAAAAGCATAGGCTGCACTCAGGAACTTACTGGCGATAGTCCAAATAACACCGTCTGCAATCTTGTTGATGGTACTCATCTCTTATTCCGGGAAAGAAACCGTGTTTTTAAAGAACTTAGTGCAATACTGTTCAAATCTGGGATAGACAGCCTTGAACAAAGCACTGGACCCGAAAAGTTTCAGATACTCAATGCAACCGGGAATCTTCTTGCCTAGGAAAGACACGGTAAACCAGTTAAACGGAACGGCGTCGTCTGTTTGTATCCGTTCATCGGTGGCCATATAATAATAGCCGTATTTCAAGGCCCCATCTTTTGGCTTCGGGGGCAGTTTTTCACCCAACAACTGTACAAGTTCCTCTTTCGTCTGTGGGTTATATCCGACATTTAGATAAAAATATTCTGATTTGTGCAGATTAATAACGGGTTTTCCCCAGAAACAACTCTCTGCACCCATCGTAGAACCCATTACGAGTACTTTATCCGCAATGTCCATCAATGCATATGAACTGATAGTGCTTTCTGGCGGGATGACTGTCAGATGGCTACTCTGCAATTTGTATAAATCAGTATGATAAGATGCCTGCAAGCCCTTCAGATTCGGATGAATCCGAAGATAAACGTGAGAATTTTCCGGCAGATGATCTACAACGAAGCGAATAGCCTCCATTTGAGTCTCGAACAAATTTCCCTCATCCCAATCTCCACCAAGTGAAACGATCTCATCTTCAGAAGAATTAAAGATAACAATGTTACGCTTATTCTCATCGAATTTCTCTGGTAGTTTATCCTTAACTTGCAAACCTGTATAGATAAAATCATTTGTAGGTTTTCCTGTTCTTCGGTTGATAAAGAATGATGATCCGATCTTTATCTTTTCGTCCTCAGAGCGTTTGGAGTTATTCCATATATCATGACACATACGCGTCAACTGATGGATATCGAGTGGCAAATCGCCTTCAAATTCTATACGATAAGCAGGTTCGTTGATTCTCCAACAGACTTCCAGAGACTCGAAATGAATGCCCTTTGCAACAGCAATCTCATAAAAAAGGCGATTCTCGAACAACCTGCCATTATAAATAGAGATAACATCCGGACGGATCTCCTCTACCAACTGATAAGCATAGTCGACAAAAGAGCAAAGAGCCGACAATATCTGGTCAAAATAAGCACGTTGAGTTGGTGTGACTTTACCAGAAGGTTTCCTCGTAATGGTCACGTAATAGGAATGGAGCGACAAGCCTATGTTGACATTTCTATAAGTAATTTTCTTCAGATCAAAGATGTCATCATAGGAGAAATCCGTCTTGCTTGGGGAGAACTGCTTGGCAGAAATGGGTATCACCTGAATATCCGGCAGATAGTTATGAATGATCTGCCGGTGCATATGTCTACAGACTTTGCAGATGCCCGTATTTCCATGGATATTGGTAAAGCATGAAGGCAAGGCCCGGTTACAATAAGCCATCACCACCTCAACACCCTTCTTCCGGTCAGACAGCATCTTGTTCAACATAACCCCTGCGTGGGGACTATGCAATGAACTGACACAATAAAATAGTTTCTTCATTCGGATGTTGTCCTGCCCGGCCTATTTAACGACAAATTCATGAGGGTACTTCTGCTTCATATTATATTGCTTCAACTCACCACGAGAGTATATCACAATTTTCTTCACGTCAGGATAGTCGCGAAGAATCGTCTCCACAAACTTATTACCAAAGGAACCTGTTCCGCCAGTAATTAAAACAGTCTTACCATTTAACATCTTATTCGTCTTTCTTATCTGTTAAGCCTAACAAAGGCCTGATTTCGTTTTCATCATACAGCACCCAGATGGTTGTAAAAAACAATGCAACAATGGTGAACAAAACCACCAACCGACTCCTGTTCGGGCCAGATGGCCACAGTGGAACTGTAGCAGGCTCTAAAGTGGTGAAGGCAGGAGTCACCTCTTGCACACGAACCTTCGCTGCTAGCAACTGGGTACTGATGGCATTATAATTATTATAAAGCAATTGCATCTCATTTTCCAAGTCTGTCTGTTTCTGACGGACACTCTCTAACAACAAGTCATGGTTGCCATCCAAGAACTCTGCATACAATCGTCTTGCACGCTCATAGTCTTTTTTAGCATCCTTATATAGTTTCTCTGTAAATTCGAGGTCATGTCTTGCCTTTTTGGTCTTATAATCTGTCACGAACGCCTGAAAATGCTCTTTCACAGAATCAACCATTATGGCTGCCACATGAGGGTCTTGGTCAGTCACCTCAATGGAGACAAGCACTTCCTGTGTCTTCAGACTATTTGATATATCACAGATAATCTTCGACTTGATCATGCCTGCAATGGCCGTTTGCTCAGCCGTTAATTCGAAGGGATTCACTTCTACTAAACCAGTTTCCTTTTCTTCCTTATCAGAAAATAAAGCATTTTTGAATGTGATCCACCAAGGATCCTGCTGCTCATTCTTCAAATAATCATAATAGGTCATAGGGGCTTTATCAGTGGGGCGCTTGACCATAATGTTGAACAAACTGGTATTAAATTCAACACTGTTCATCAAGTCAGGAAAGAACATCGGTTTAATAGCATCACCACCTGAGTTACTACCGAGATTCACGCCAAAAGTACTAGCCAACATAGCCAAAGAACTCACCGACTGGCCAGAATTATCCTCTGGAGCCAATTGAATCTTGCACTTATAGTAATCTGGCAGTCCGAGGGAGATAATCCACACCACCAAGACAACGGTAGGAATCACCTTGAAATATGTCGTCTTCCGCCGTACTAAGGCAGCCCATAGACGTGGGAAATCTATAATCGGGTCACTTTTTTTCTTAGGTTGCACTGTTTCCATATTTGACACTATACTTTTACTTCACTAAATTGACTACAGAAATCAACAAGGTCAAGAGCGTAGCCATAGAGGTGCCGACTGCTCCTATTTGTCCGATAACCTCTGTAGGAGTCGTTGTCTTCGACGGAACGATAATTTCGCACCCTGGCTCTATCCTGGCTTTCTTTGCCTTTGAAACCGTACCATTCTGATAAACTACAAAAGTACGCGATTTCTTGGCACGGCTTCCGAAACCACCAGCCTGATTCACATACCACTTGTATTTCTTACCATCGCTATATGCCACCGTGTTCGGGTACATCACATTACCGTTGATCTTCACGGTTCCGTTATATTCAGGAACAATCAAACGATCGCCCTCCTTCAAAGTAACATCGTAATCTGAACCTGGATTAGCCAACGCTTTATCCAGTTCGATACCAACAGAGTATCGTACGGTATCATTCTCCACGCTGTCACGTGCCTGATTGATATCATAATCAGCAGCCTCTTCATCCTGCATGACCATATCGAGTCCGGCATTCTGTCCTTTCTGCCTTACAAGATCCAGCACCTGACGGTTACGGAACTTTTCATCTTCGGTCATAACACGTTCAATTCGAGCGCCTCTGACATAAGCCTGATCCGTCACGCCTCCTGCAGCTTTCACAAGTTCAGAGATGCGCTGGTTCTTGGTCGTCAAAGCATAGTTTCCTGGGAAAAGAACTTCACCTTCAATCAACACATTCCGCTGGGGCTGATAGGCAGGGCTACGACGTACATAGACTTCGTCATATGGTTCCAATGTAAAACTACGATCACCATCGACTACCATTCCGTTTTTCACCACAAACGAATACATATTGGCAATCTCGTCGGAAGCCTGTGTTGCCCCTGGGTCAGAAATGCGTCTTGAGACATCAACACGAGCCGTAGAGGCAGCATCTGTCAAGCCGCCTGCCTGCAAAATAAAGTCTTCAACCGTCTCGTCTTCTGCATATTCATAGATGCCTGGCATCTGAACCTCTCCATGTATCGTCAGTGTACGCTCGTTCAGAGTCTCGCTACGGAAGGGGATAAAGAGGATATCCTCATTTTCCAATGGCATATCGGCAATGGTACCAGCCATGATACCCTCAATATCAACAGAAAGTACTTTGCGCACACGGTCTGGCTTCATACGATGAAGTACGGCATGAGCAGTAAAAGCATCCTCTGTCAATCCACCAGCACTCTCAATCAGAGAACGGACCGTATTGTTTGTGCCTCCCAAGTCAAACATTCCGGGATGGAAAACTGCACCTTTAATCTGTACGGTGTTAGCATAACGCTCCAAAATGGAATCAACAGTCACAGAGTCACCGTCCATCAGTTTAAAACTGCTTATATCGAACTCTTGAACATTATAGGCCGAATACTGCTCTCCTGAGACACGATTAACCTGTATGCCTTTCTTATATGCTTTGGAAGTGAAGCCACCGGCATACTTGAGCAGCGTTGCCAGGCTCTCTCCTTTGCGCATCTCATAAGCCATTGGACGTTTCACCTGACCAGAAATATCAACCAGACAGTCATAAGGGCCAACAACGATTACATCATTATCTGCCAAACGGACATTCCCTGCCAGTTTGCCATTCAGAATATAGTCGTACACGTCAACCACCGTCAACTGACGACCGCCTCTGTAGACTTTGATACTACGAAGCGTACCAACACCTGTGACACCGCCCGCCATATAGATAGCATGAAACACCGTTGCAAAAGCCGATAACGTATAAGTGCCAGGGGCGGTTACCTCACCCATCACATTAACAGAGATGGTACGCGTCTGTCCAACTGTCATCCTGATGTTCGAACTCTTGTAGCGCTGTCCCAATTCCTGTTTGATCTTTTCATTAGCAGCCGAAACAGTCAGGCCAGCAAGATGGATAGGTCCGAATCCTTCCACCGTGATAGTTCCATCAGGAGACACCTCCAACTGCTCAGACTTCTGAGAAGCACCATAGACATCAATAATAACCCGATCACCGGCACCAACTACATAATTGGCAGGAGTTGCAATATTCATGTTAGGTTCGAAAGTCAACATGCGCCTGTTAAAAATATCACGACCAAAAACGTGCTTACCGTTCACCATCGTACTCATGCTATCGGGAAGATACACATTAGGACGGCTCGCAATATCCTCTATTTCGCCCGCAGCACCCATTGCGAAACCGTTGGTCTGCGAGTAGAGCGGATTACCCTGAGCATCAACCATAACCGAACCATTACTCCTACGCAGCCGACTGCTTCCGTCAACAGAACCACCACTTGCCGTTGCGGTCTTAGATGCTGAGGTTCCTTGTGATGCCGTCACCTGCTGACGCACGCGCTGCAACTGCTTCATATCCACTCCGCGTTGCATCAGTTTCACAGCAATCTGCGACTGAGAGGTTCCGGCTTTGACCTCCCTCTGGATGTACCTCATCACTTGAGCGTCACTCATACCTTGTGCATGTGACAGCACCGCACTCAGTATGAACAACATTGTTAAAACAAACTTATTCATAATCGATTTAAATAATTATCATGCTTCGAACTGACGCCAGGCCCCTCATACCGGCCTACAATACCAACGTGTGATACGCAACTCAACACTAACGCCAGCAATAGTCTTAACAAACCAATACTTCTTCTGTTTCCTGTATAACCTGCCATGGACACCTGCAAAAGGGCCATGGATAATCTCGACTTCCTTTCCCACTTCCGGCTCTTCACCCTGCTGGATGATATTGACCCGTTGCTCAAAGGCTGGGTCGCACAGCATACGAAACTCCATCATTTCACGATTGGATATTTCCACCGGACTATCAGTATCCCTGTGTTTCAGAATGTAAAGGGGAGTAGCGCACTTTGCCAACAGAGAACAAAACTGTTTCATAGGCATCTCCAACCCCACAAACACGTAATTATGGATGACGGGTACCAAGATCCTGCGGGGTTTGGACTCGTCACCGGCCTGTCTTTCCGCATATCGCATAGGAATAAAGCACGTCAGTCCTTCCTGCTTCAGGAAGTCACTCACAATCATCTCATGTCTGTTGAAGGTGCGAACCACCATCCAAATCTGTTCTGTTTGTTGCATTTTCTTTCCTTCCTCCGACAGGGCGAATGCCCCACCAGAAGCAATTTAACATTCTGACCATCAAGGATATAGGCAGTCTTACCCCCTCCGCCGGAGAGCTGAAGGCTCGCAGATTATATAGGAATCGACTTTCTATAACGGGCGCAAAATTACTATTTTTTCTCGAATTGACCAAATTAAAAGGGACTAAAATACATATTATATAAGAAAAACATGAATTTCGTCAATCTGCTATTGTTGATTTTGCCACCCGATAAGAGTCGTAAAGACATCAAGAAGGAAAATTAAGCCGCAATATCTTTGGTGCTTTGGAAAAAATATCATATCTTTGCAACGTCAATGAATAAATTCTTTACAACAATGATAAAAAGAACAATTACACTATTACTGACCCTGACGCTGATGCATTCGGCAAGGGCAGAGGATGGTAGCAGGCTTTGGCTGCGCTACGAACCCGTAAACAAAGTCAACGTGACAGGTGCTGAATGTCTGGCTGCAGACGAGTTGAAGAATTATTACAACGGCCCAGAAGTCACCCTGAAACTCGATGCCACCCTGCCTGACGAGGCCTATCAGATCAGCGGCAACGGCAACAAGATCAGCATCTGCGCCAAGAGCGAGATCGGGTTGCTCTATGGTGCCTACGCCCTTCTGAGAAGCCAGAGCGACCCTTCTGCCATCCGTCAGAACATCGTTGAAAAGCCCTTCTTCAGATACAGGATCCTGAACCATTGGGACAACCTCGACGGCAGCATCGAGCGCGGCTATGCCGGACGCAGTATCTTCTGGGATCTCGAAGGCACCCAGCCAAAGGCTATCGACGCCCGTCTCATCAAGGAATATGCCCGTGCCAACGCCAGCATCGGCATCAACGGAACGGTGCTGAACAACGTCAACGCCTCGCCGAAGATGCTGTCGGCTCCTTATATCAACAAGGTGAAAGAGATAGCCGACATCCTGCGCCCTTACGGCACCAAGGTCTACTTGTCCGTGAACTTCGCCTCGCCGATGACGATTCCTGCCAAGGGATTCAATGGCGGCAAGCCTTTGAAGACCGCTGATCCTCTGAACACCAAGGTACAGGCCTGGTGGAGAGCCAAGGCGAAAGAGATCTATGCCCTGATTCCTGATTTCGGCGGTTTCCTGGTCAAGGCCAATAGCGAAGGCCAGCCTGGTCCCTTCGACTACAAGCGTACCCATGCCGATGGCGCCAATACACTCGCCGATGCCGTGAAGCCCTATGGCGGCATCGTCATGTGGCGCAGTTTTGTCTACGGCGCTGCTCACAAAGGAGAGGATCGCGTCAAACAGGCCGTATCGGAGTTCAAGGACCTTGACGGCAAGTTCCGCGACAATGTCATCCTGCAGTCCAAGAACGGCCCACTGGACTTCCAACCCCGTGAACCCTATGCGCCCATCTTCGACAACATGCGCCAGACCTCCCAGATGGCCGAGTTGCAGATTACGCAAGAGTACCTCGGACAGTCTCGTCACCTCGTCTACCTGGCTCCGATGTGGCGCGAATTCTTCGGATTCGTGGCTCCTGACCGTCTGGTGGGTATCGCTGGCGTCTCAAACATCGGCCTCGACAAGAACTGGTGTGGCCATCATTTCTCACAAGCCAACTGGTACGCCTTTGGCCGTCTTGCCTGGAATCCCTTCCTTTCCTCAGAGGCCATTGCACAGGAATGGCTGAAGCAGACATTCGACAGCCAGTTGCCAACTCCCTCCGAAGGAGCCTCATCACCAGAGACAAAGGTCGGCAACAAACTGCTCAGCATGATGCTCCGCAGTCGGGAGGCCTGCGTTGACTATATGATGCCCTTAGGCCTGCACCACATCTTCGCCTTCGATCACCACTACGGCCCTGAGCCCGACGGATTCATACCCACCTATCCCATCGAGTGGTGCCCTGTCTATTATCACAAAGCCGACTCCATCGGCATCGGCTTCGACCGCACTCACGCTGGTACCGACGCCACTTCACAGTACCGCGAACCTTACTGCTCGCTGTACGACGACATCAACACCTGCCCTGAGCGCTACCTGCTCTGGTTCCATCATGTGCCCTGGACCTATCGTCTCAAGAGCGGCAACACCTTGTGGGAAGAACTACAAGTGCGCTATGCCCGAGGTGTAAAAGAAGTGGAAGACTTCTATCAGACCTGGCAGGAGGCCAAGCCCTTCGTCGACGAGCAGCGCTGGAAGGAGGTCGATGAGCGTATGCTGCATCAGTTAGAGAACGCCCGAGAGTGGAAGAAGACGTGCCTCGACTACTTCGGAAGTTTTGTCAGCAAATAACAAATCATTTCGATTAGCAATCCGTCATCCTGCCAAGGCTGCTTGGCAGGATAATTTTATATGGTAATCTCACCCGATCCCAGGCAGCGGTGGTGATGCTCGTCGTAGACGACACAGAACTGCCCTGGGGCGACGCCATGTATCCTGTCTTTCGAATGTACGACAAATTCGTCATCTCCGACCCATTCCAAAGTGGCTGGATGATACTCTGGCGTATGGCGGATCTTAAAGGTCACATCAGAAAGCATCCATCGTTTTGTGAGGAAATGGAAGTCACGCACAGGGAAATCCTGCTTATAGGCCGTCTCCGGATCGTAACCATGCGAAACGTAAAGAATATTCATGCCCACATCCTTCTTCACCACGAACCAGGGACCACCCCCAAATCCCATGCCTTTACGCTGACCGATTGTATGGAACCAAAGGCCCTTATGTTCGCCGATCCGACGGCCCGTCTCCAGTTCTATCACGTCGCCAGGCTGCGCACCCAGGTAGCGTCTGACATAGTCATTATAATTCACCTTGCCTAAGAAACAGATGCCCTGCGAGTCCTTGCGCTTCGCATTCACCAAGTGCTCCCGCTCGGCAATCACCCGCACCTCATCCTTCATATAGTGACCAATGGGGAAGAGCGCCTTCTTCAACTGCCAGTCATAGATCTGGGCCAGGAAGTCAGTCTGGTCTTTCACGGGGTCCGGACTGGTACAGAGCCACTTCAGCCCCTCTCCGTCCACCTCCGTCTGGGCGTAATGGCCCGTGGCAATGAGGTCATAGTCCCTGCCGCGCTTCTCGTCGAAGGCACCGAACTTGATGAGACGGTTGCACATCACGTCAGGATTAGGCGTCAAGCCTGCACGGACCTTATCCATCGTGTACTTTGTCACCTTATCCCAATACTCCTGATGACAGTCGATTACCTCCAGCCGGCAACCGTACTTATGCGCCACAGCCGTCGCCATCTCCAGGTCTTCCTCCGACGAGCAGTCCCATTCCTCCTGCTCCTCAGGACCTATCTTAATATAGAAACAGTCTGGATGCAGGCCGAGGCGCACCAGTTCGTATACCACGACACTACTGTCGACGCCGCCCGAAAGCAGCACGGCAATCCGCTTGTCGCCCAGACTCTGTTCGTCGATAGTCATTCTGCAATCCTTTCCATTTTCACGATTCCCCATCTTCGACACCTGCTAGAACCTCAGTCCGTACGAGGCGTAGACGGTCCAGTCAGAGAGTCGGCCGTCACCCTCGTCGTTCTTGTAGTTAAAGCGATTATAGTGACCATACAGTCGCAGATAACTGCTGCGCCAGTTGTAACTCACAGATAGACGGGCATCAAAGTTCCAGTTCACGCGATTCGAGGTCTTACGCTCCTCCACCTCATTCACATGCCAGACAAGCGGCTCGTCATCATCTTCGGCATCATCATAGAACCACTCGTAGACGGTCTGCCCCTTCTGATTAACCGTCTCATAAAAATAGGTGTACATCCTGTTGTAGAACGTCAGCATCGGCATGACCTGCGCACTGACGAGCAGTCCTCTGGCAGGCACCCAGTTGTAGGCATAGCCCGCCCCCGCACTAGCCTGGGTGAACTTGATCTTGCCCACATTGTTCATCAGCAGCAACAGCGGCCAGTTCTGGTCGCCGTCGTAGGCCACACTCGTATGGTAATACATCAGTCCTGCGATAAAGGATCCAGCCGAACGGCGCTGAATCAGCGACTGGTCGTAGGCAGCCGCATAGGAGAAGTGCTTGCCGTTGAACAGGTAATAGCCGTCGAGGAAAAGGGAGCGCACGCGGATGGGATCGTCGAGTTCCATGCGCGTCACATCCCTTGTGACGCCCTCGTTATCAGAGAAGTAAGAGGTCACGTCAGGCATCCGGCTGTGATAGGAGCCGATGCGGAGATTGATGCCGAAACTGCCCCCCATCGCACCGAACGACAGCGTGGAGCCATCGCCGCCCGTCAACTCCTTCGACAGGCCGAAGCCGTAGCCCCTGTAGCCGATCCATGCTCCGAGCGACGTAGAGAAGCCGTTATCCGTCTTGGCCGTAACGTTACCGTCCATCACGCCCTCCACCGACCAGTCTGCCGTCATCGAGAGCGACGACTGCCCTGCGCTTGTACGCACCTCGACAGCCCATGGCTTCTTGGGCTGTTCGATGTAACTGCGGTCAACGTTGGCCACGGCCATCGAGTCGATGAGGGTCTTCACCCACATCAGACCCTTCACCACAAAGTTCTGGTCCTTCTTCGCCTCACCCCCTTCAGCCAGCGCCATGAGGGGCATCAAGGCCAGCACCACGAGCATACATCCTTTCCGCATACCATCTACAACTATTTGGATGCAAAGTTATGTATTTTTTCTGATAATACCAAACTTTTTAATGAAAAAGAACACCTCCAGACTCCCCGTGTCATCATGAGTCCGGAAAAGACTGAAAAGACAGCAAAATCTTACAATCTTACAATCTTACAATCTTACATTGTATAGGAAAAATGTGGAAAATAAAATTTAATAATAATATATATTATAATATATATTATTATTAATCTTTAGAATTCAGAAAAACACATACTTTGTAAGAATGTAAGATTGTAAGATTGTAAGATTTTACTGTGGTTTGCCTCGCGGCTGGAGGCGATATGGTCTGCACTTAAAGTAACTTCTTCCCCTCCACACTCCATCCTCCTCACTCCTCGAAGTAAGCGACGGCAGTTAAGGGAATAAAGGATGCCTGATAAGGGAGCAAGGAATAGGGAGTAATGTGCATAAAGTCCTATCCTTTATAAGGTTAGAAGGCATCGGCAACGGAGTAAACAGGCATTACCAACACAGTAAAGTGGCGGGGATGGGCTGTTCCCGACGACCGCGCATCATTAAACTATGTTAAAAGTTAGAGCAATTCCATTGTCGGCTCAAAAACTTTTTATATCTTTGCAATATCAAATTGATATCATTCTAAAACTTAATCATTATGGATAATAAGGAGTATACATTCAAAGGAATCGTGATGAACGGCTTTCTGATGCTGTTCGTCAACGCAGTAGTCTTAATACTCGCCGTCGCGGGAATCATCAACAGCATCATACAACTCGATGCGAGCGACGGCCACATGGGTGGCTGGATGCTGGGAGGAAGCATCCTGTTGCTCATTATAAATATAATAATGTGGTGCGGACTGATGATGCTCGAGCCCAACGAGGCCAAGGTGACCACTTGGTTCGGCAAGTACAGCGGCACATTCTCGCAGACGGGCTTCTACTGGATCTGCCCCTTCTACAGCACGAAAAAGGTGTCACTCCGTGCCCGCAACCTCGACGCTGAGCCCATCAAGGTGAACGACAAGACGGGCAACCCCGTGATGATCGGTCTGGTGCTCGTGTGGAAACTGAAGGACACCTACAAGGCCCTCTTCGAGGTAGACTCCCAGACGATGGCCGCCAACCCCAATGCGATCGGCTCAGACACCAAGGGACTGATGAACGCACTGGAGAACTTCGTCCGTGTGCAGAGCGATGCAGCCTTGCGTCAGGTGGCTGGCCAGTATGCCTACGACGATGAGGACACTAAGGCAGGAGAGCCCACACTGCGCTCAAGTGCCGACGAGGTCAACGAGCAACTGGAGCAGAAACTCGACGAGCGTCTGGCCCTGGCAGGCATCGAGGTGGTTGAGGCCCGTATCAACTATCTGGCCTATGCCCCAGAGATTGCTGCCGTGATGCTGCGTCGCCAGCAGGCTTCGGCCATCATCACCGCCCGCGAGAAGATCGTCGAGGGAGCCGTCTCGATGGTGAAGATGGCACTCGACAAACTTTCGAACGAAAACATCGTAGACCTCGACGACGACAAGAAGGCGGCTATGGTATCTAATCTGCTCGTGGTGCTCTGTGGCGATGAGTCTGCACAGCCTGTCGTAAACACAGGAACACTGAACCATTAGACAGAAGACATGTTTTTTGACAGAAGAACATAAGAACATAATGGCTACGCCAGAAAAAAGTACTAAGAGTTTTATCCTCCGCGTCGACGCTGAGACGATGAGCGCTATCGAGGCCTGGGCTGCTGACGAGTTCCGCAGTACCAACGGCCAGTTGCAGTGGATCATCACCGAGGCCCTGCGCAAAGCCAAGCGTCTGCCCAAAAAGAAGCAAAGCAATGGAACAGAACATCTTTGACATCAAGAAAGTGAAGGTACACCGCACCACAGAGGCGACCGTCTTTGAGGTCGTGTTCGTCCTCATGGCCATCATCGTCTGGGGGCTGATCATCTGGATGGTCCATCAGGCACCAGACATCGTGCCCACCCATTTCGATGCCTCAGGCAAGCCGAATGCATACGGTTCGCCTGCGGGAGTCACCATTCCCTGTGTACTCCTGACAATAGGAGCCGTCGTCTGTATGGTATGCGCCTATTTCCCACGACACATCAATATGCCCTTCGAAATCAGGAACATCCGTCAGGTGGAACAATGCATTCGGCTGCTTCGAGTGATGGGCGTCACATTCCTGTTAATACCTCTGGCTTTGGCCTATACCATGCTGGGCATGAGTTCACCGTCTGCCATTCCCATCTTGGCAACCGTCGGCCTCATCCTCGTGGAAACCGTCTTGTTCTCAATCATCATCTACAAATCATAACAACAAACTATCATGGTACAACTCAAAAACGAACAACTCTCCGTCGTCATTTCGGAGAAAGGAGCCGAACTTCAAAGCATCAAGGATGCCAATGGCAAGGAATATCTGTGGCAGGGCGACCCCGCATTCTGGCCCCGTCGCTCACCGATCCTCTTCCCCATCGTATGTTCCGTCAACGACGAGACCTATCGCATAGACGGCCAGGAGTATCACCTGCCTCGTCATGGCTTCGCCCGCGACGCCGAGTTTGTATTAATTTCCCCTCCTAAATTCTTGGCAGAGCCAAGCGGCAAAGCCGAGCGAGGAGGGGTGTCCGAAGGACGGGGTGGTCTGAACAAATGCACCTTCGCCCTCGAATCCTCTGAGGATACCAAGAAAGTCTACCCCTACGACTTCACCCTCAGCGTCAGTTATATACTCGATAAAAATAAAATAGGAGTCATCTGGCACGTCCACAATACCGACACTCGCGAGATCCACTTCCAGATAGGCGGCCATCCGGCCTTCAACATCCCAGGCATGAAGGCTGGCGAGAGTCAGTACGGCCGCATCCGTCTGGACAATCAGGAGCCGATGGACGCCCTGCACAGTTATGGCGACGGCTCGCACGAGATGGACGAGGTGCCCTTCGTCGAGGCCGAGAACGGGCTGATGGAGTTCTCCGACAACACGTGGCGTAACGACTCCATCAAGATTCACAAGTGCCAGTTGCACCGCGCAGAACTCTTAGGGAAGGACGGCGAGCCAGAGGTAACGGTGGAGTTCCGTACCCCCGTCATCGCCTTCTGGAGTCCTTTCGGCAAGCAGGCGCCCTTCGTCTGCATCGAGCCTTGGTACGGCATCGGCGATCCACGGGGCTTCAAGGGCGAGTTCAAGGACAAACCCCTGATGAACCATCTGCAGCCTGGTGCCTCATTCATGTCGAAATATAATATCACCATCGGACATTCCCATGAAGAATAGGAGTATCTTAGCCCTGCTGGCGACAGTGCCATTAGCCACCTTAGCCCAGACCGTCCGCCTGGATTCGACCATGACGTCACTGAAGGTTGGTTATTTTGCCACGAATATCGACATGCTGTCAGGTGCTGTGGACAAGGTGACGCAGGACCGTATGAACAAGGGTATGGTCATCTCGTCACTCGATGCGCTGAGCGGACAGGCGGCTGGTGTGCAGGTGGCGACAGGCGGCAATCAGGAGGCGATGGTATCGGCAGTCCGCGTTCGAGGCACCACCTCGCTGACGGGAGGTAACGACCCGCTGGTGATCATCGACGGTGTTGCCGCCGACCTGGCCATCCTCTCGACGGTCTACCCTGCGGAGATTGAGAGTTTCACGATCCTGAAGGATGCCTCTGAGACGGCCCAGTACGGCAGTCGTGGAGCCTCTGGCGTCATCGAGGTAGCGACGAAGAAAGGTCGCAACCAGCCGTTCCACATCTCTTACGACGGCTCCATCAGCGTGGAGTCAGTCTACAAGCGTCTGCAGATGCTCAATGCCGACCAGTTCAGACAGGCCAACACGGCCCTTGGCCTGCCTTACATCGACAAAGGAGCCAACACCGACTTCAACAAGAGCATCGAGCGCACAGGCTTCGTCCACAACAACCATATCGCCTTCGGTGGTGGCTCTGAGACGGCCAACTATCGTGCTTCGGTGGGTGTGATGGAGCATCGCACCATCATCCGCACCAACAACTACCGAAACTATATCGCCAAATTGGATATCTCGCATAAGGCCTTCGATAACATGCTGGCCGTCGATCTTGGCATGTTCGGCTCACTGCAGAAGAACAACTACCTGCCCTTTATGCAGAAACTGATCTGTTCGGCGGCAACCTTCAATCCCACCTTCCCTGACGGTGCCAATGCCGACGGCAGTTATGACCAGGTGCCTGAGGCCCTCTGGATCACGAATCCCAACGCCCTGCTGACGATGAAGCAGGACGAAGACAACGCCCACTTTAATGTTCACCTGAATGCCACGCTCATACTGAGTCCCAACCTGAAACTGCGAGCCTTCGGCTCCTATTCCTACAACTCCGTGAACAACTCCCACTATTACCCCACCATCGTGTGGAGCCAGGGCGAGGCTTACCGCGGTAACGACAAGAACGTCGAGATGCTGGGCAATGTCTCTGTCAACTATACCATCAACACCCGCAACACATCACTCAACATCATGGCACTGGCAGAGGCCCAGAACAAGAAATCCACAGGCTTCTTCACCACCGTCACAAACTTCTCTACCGATGCATTTGGCTATGACGAACTGACGGCAGGCGCCTCACGCCCCTGGGACGGTACGGACTCAGGATACGCCGACTCACACATGGAGTCGTTCCTGCTCCGTCTGCAGTACACCTTGTTCGACAGATACACCATCACCGCCAACGCCCGTGCCGACGCCTCATCGAAGGTCGGAAAGAACCACCGCTGGGGCTTCTTCCCCTCTGTCAGCGGTGCCTGGGTGATCAGCAAGGAGAAATGGATGAAAACCCTGAAGTTCATCAACAATGCCAAGTTACGTATCGGTCTCGGCCGTTCAGGCAGCCTGGGTGGCATCGGCTCCTACAACTCCATGGAACTAATCCAGCCCAACGGTGTGATACCCATGGGCGGGGGCATGACTACCACACTCGGTGCCGTCCGCAACGCCAACCCGGACCTGAAGTGGGAGGTGAAGCACACGTTCAATATCGGCGTGGACGCCTCGTTCTGGAACAGCCGCATCGCACTGTCTGTGGACTATTACCGCTCGAAGACCACCGACATGCTCTATGTCTACGACGTGCCGGTGCCACCATTCACCTATTCCAAACTGCTGGCCAACCTCGGCTCGATGAAGAACAGCGGTCTGGAGATAGGCTTCGGGATCACGCCACTACGCACCAAGGACATGGAGTTGGCCATCAACATGAACTGGACGTTTGAGAGCAACAAACTGCTCTCACTGGAAGGCGACTACAACGGCCAGCACCTGACGGCCCCACAGCAGAGTGGCATCTCCTCGCTCTGGGGTCCAGGATTCCATGGTGGCAGTGGGGTGGTGAAACAGATTGTGGGCGAACAGTTAGGCATGTTCTACCTGCCTCATTGCAAGGGTTTAGCCAAAGACCCTACTGGAGGTTACTATTACGACGTGACAGATGAGAGTTATATCTGTGGACAGGCCACGCCTAAGGCTACGATGGGCTCCAACATCGTCTTCCGCTTCAAGCAATGGGACGTGACGATGCAAGTGAACGGCGCCTTCGGACATAAGATCTATAACGGCACGGCACTCACCCACTCCAACCTGCTCTCGCTACCCAACTACAACGTGATGCAGGGAGCACCGGAGAAGCAGATCATGGACCAGACTATCAGCGACTACTGGCTGGAGAATGGCGACTATGTGAACATCGACTACCTTACACTCGGCTGGAACGTGCCCGTCCATTCAAAACACATCCGAAGCCTGCGTGTGTCGACCTCCGTCAACAACCTCGCTACCATCACGGGCTATAGCGGCCTGACACCGATGATCAACTCCACCATCATCAATGGCACTCTCGGCATCGACGACAAGAACACATTGCCCGTCTATCGGTCGTACACATTCGCCCTGAGCATCAAGTTCTAATTTAGCATCAAGAAATAAGAGTTATGGTTAACAAGATCTTTATATATTTCTTATTATTTCTGCTACTGCCTCCACTGCTCTCCTCATGCTCCCTCGACGAGGATCCGCGAGACCAGATAGCCGAAGAGGAAATCTACACCTCGGCGCAGAATCTCTACAAGAACACCGTCGCCACCTTATTCAATTATATAGGTGGTACGGAAGAAGGACAGGGCCTGCAAGGTACCTGTCGCGGAGTCTACGACCTGCAGACCTTCGGCTCCGACGAAGCGATACTGCCCACCCGTGGCAGTGACTGGTACGACGGAGAACTATGGCAGGACATGTACCGACACTCCTGGGGCGCCGGACTCGAACTGTCTAAGAATGCGTGGGTATACCTTTACAAGGTTATCGCCCTCTGCAATCATTCCATCGAGCAGTTAGACGCCCATAAGGAGTTGCTGACAGCCAAACAGTTAAAAGAATATAAGGCCGAGGTCAGAGCCCTCCGTGCCATTTACTATTGGTATCTGATGGACATCTTCGGACGGGTACCCATCATTTACTCATCCAAAATCGTCGTCAGCCAGGTAAAGCAGTCCGAACGCAGTGAACTACTCAGTTACATTTACAACGAACTGATGGAAGTTATCGATGACCTGCCATTCGGCAGCAGTGCCAATCGTGGTGACAACTACGGTCGCATCACCAGGTCGGTGGCCAATTTCGTACTTGCCAAACTGACACTTAATGCAGAAGTCTATGCCGACGACGACTGGACAGACGGCGTTCGTCCTGACGGCTCGGAGATTATCTTCCAAGTAGGGCAGGACAAATACAACGCCTGGGAGGCAACAGCCTATTTCTGTACCGAAATCGAGGATGAAGGTTTCAAACTCGCTACAGACTACTACGACAACTTTGTCGTCTATAACGAGAGTTCCCCGGAGAACATCTGGGTAATTCCCATGGACAAAGATCTGTATAAGACACAGCAGCAGAACCTCTATCGTTCTTATCACTACCGTCATGCTGCCGCTTATGGCTTTATAGGAGAGAACGGTTCCTGTGCCACCATCAACACACTTAAGGTTTTCGGCTACGACACCGAAGACGAGGACATACGCTTCACCATGAACTACTGGGCAGATGATCTAGAGGACTTCGACGGTCATACGATACTCGACCGCAAGGGCAACCCTCTGGTCTATTACCCTTGGGAGGTGGAGTTAGACCTGAGTTACAGTCCTTACATAGAGACTGCCGGAGCACGTATGAAGAAATACGAAATTGACAGGAATGCGACAAAAGAAGGCAAGTTGATGGACAACGACATTGTTCTCTTCCGCTATGCCGACGTGCTGCTGATGCGTGCCGAAGCCTATCTGCGTAACGGAGAGCCAGAAAAGGGACAAGAAGACTTCAAAGCCGTTCGCTCCCGGGCCTACATGGCTGAGCGCCCTCTGACGATGGAGAATATTTACGACGAACGACTGCTGGAACTGTGTTGGGAAGGCTGGCGCCGTCAGGACATGATCCGCTTCGGCCGCTATGAGAGTCTCTTCGAAGGGGATATTTTCGACGATAAAGTCGACGAAAGCGACGGTCACACCACCGTCTTCCCCATCCCCGCCGACGCCTTGGCGCTGAACAGTCATCTCGTACAAAACAAAGGGTACTAAAAATACTGTTGCATCAAACATGAAAATCGTTGTCTCACAAGAAATAGCCAATGTATGCCCCACATTCGTTGGAGCAGCCGTAGAAGCACAAGTTGTCAACACGCCTCACTCACCGGAACTATGGGAGGAGATCCACTCGCTGGAAGACCGTCTTCGCCAGGAACTGACCACTGAGAGTCTGAAAGATCTACCAGGCATTGCCGCCACACGCAGAGTCTATAAGGCCTGTGGCAAGGATCCTTCACGCTACCGTCCTGCCAGCGAACAACTCATCCGACGAATGTTACAGGGCAAGGAGTTGTATCAGATTGACACCCTCGTGGACCTTGTCAACCTCGCTTCCATTGCCTACGGATACAGCATCGGCGGATTTGATGCCGACAAGTTCGTGGGGGATACGCTGACCTTAGGGGTTGGTCATGAGGGAGAGCCTTATGAGGGCATTGGACGAGGTATGCTCAACATCGCCGGACTGCCCGTCTATCGTGATGCCGAAGGTGGTGTAGGCACCCCGACCAGCGACCACGAGCGTACGAAGATGACACTCGAGACCACTCACCTCGTAGTTCTCATCAACGGTTACGACGGCAACGAAGAACGTGTCGCCGCCAATGCTCGTTTCATTCAGGACCTTCTACGCAAATATGCAAAGAGTGATGGGGGCACCGTCACTCTATACAGACAATCCTAAAGATTCTTTTTCGGATAGAGGACGTTGTTAGCAGATGTTTCATATACTTTATCATTTGTTACATTTAGGTTGCTAAGGATCAAAATAACCCACAGAATACACAGATAATCGCAAATTATTTTATAATTTTGCATCCGATTTTTAATAAACCACCAAAATGAGACAACCCAAAAAGAGTGTTATTGGTATCCTCGTCTTGCTGACGACCAACCTTCTAACAGCAACTGCTGACAATCAAACCACAGGAAAACTGGTCATCAATGAACTGATGCAATCAAACATCGACTGTATCATGGATGACCTGCATGAGTTCCCCGATTCATGGGTAGAACTGTACAACAACAGTGATGAAGCCATCGACCTGAAAGACTATCAGATTGGCACCCAGAAAGACAGCGCATGGCCATTGCCCAGCCAGACCATTGAAGCGAAAGGCTTCATAACAGTGTACTGCGACAAGGAAGAGAATAAACTCCACACAGACTTCCGTCTGGAGTCAGGCAAAGGCTGTGTGGTCTACCTGTTCAAAGGTAATGAGGCCGTAGACAGCCTCCCCGAGGCACTGAAGAAGATGCCCGCTCCCAACATTGCCTATGGTCGCAAGACAGACGGCAGCAGCGAATGGGGCTATCAGTTAACTCCTACGCCAGGAGCCGCTAACTGCGGAGAGATCTGCGACGAAAAACATATCCTCGGTGAGCCCATCTTCAGTGAGCATGGTCGAGTGATGACAACATCTAAGGATTTCTCACTCACGCTATCGCTACCGAAAGATGCACCTGAAGGTACACAGATTCGTTACACGACCAATGGCAAAGAACCTACCAAGGACAGCGAACTCTACACAGAGGCGATATCAATTAACGACAGTTATTCCATTCGTGCCAAACTCTTCTGCGATGGTTGGCTCTCACCACGCTCAACCGTCCAGTCGTACATTTTCCTGGATCGCGACATGACCATTCCGGTGATATCCATCACCACCAACGACGATTATCTGAATGGTAAAGAAGGTATCTTCCGAGTCAACAGTAAGGCTAACCAGGTGAACTGGCGACGCCCCATCAATTTCGAACTGTTCGACGAACCCGATAAGGCAAGTGTGCTCAACCAGATCTGTGAAACCCGCATTATGGGTGGACAGTCGAGAGACTGGGCCCGCAAGTCGATGGCTATCTATTCCAATAAGCGTTTTGGAGCCAAGCGACTCGAATATGAGTTCTTCCCCGACCAGCGACCTGGCGTGACCAATTTCAAAAGCATCATGCTGCGCAATGCTGGTAATGACATTGACGGTTTATATATGCGCGACGCCATCATGCAGCGCTCTATGGCCGAGCACGCCGACCTTGACTGGCAGGCCTGGCGCCCAGCCGTCGTTTATATCAACGGTGAATACCACTGCATGCTCAATATCCGCGAGCGGAGTAACGACGACAACATCTTCACCAACTACAACGAACTTGAGGACATCGACATGATAGAGATTGCCCAAGAGGATAGTAAGATGGTGGGTGAGGTAAAGGCTGGCACTTCTGAAAACTACGACAAGTTCGTAAAATTCTACTCAGAGAGAGGCCACACACTGGCTGAATATGCAGAATGGATAGACTGGAAGGAGTATATCAATCTGATGGCTATGAACCTCTATTTCAACAATCAGGACTTTCCTGGCAACAACATCGTCATGTGGCGCCCAAGGACTGAGGACGGCAAGTGGCGCTGGATCTCCAAGGATACCGATTTCGGACTAGGGCTCTATGGAAAAGAAGTGGAGTTCAATACCATCAAGTGGCTTTATGATTTCAACCACTCTTACGACAGGGACAGGAAATGGGCCAACACTAAAGAGGCAACCATGCTTTTCCGTAACCTGATGGAGGATCCTGATTTCAATCGTGAGTTTATCGACCGAAGCCTCGTCTATATGGGTGATTTCCTCAACGAAAAGGGAGTTCGGGCCATATGGGATCCTATGTACGAACTTGTCAAAGACGAACTGCTCATACATAGAGACGAACTGAACCCACCCAATCCCTGGTCATGGTGGGGAGGCGGCAACAATGAAAAGAACATCGAAAACGAGGTTAATAATGTCCGTAACTGGCTGAGCAAGCGCACTGACTATTACCGCAAATGCCTCTGCGACTACTATAAGGTGGGCACCCTGGCGTCTATGACAGTCAACAAGGACATGGAGGACGCTGCCGAAGGTCACATTCTCTTCAATGGCGTTGAACTATCCAAAGGAACCTTTGATGGCAAATTCATTGTCGGGCGCAAGATCACCCTTGAGCCAGGCGAAGCATCTACCCTCAATGTAACAGGTTGGGAGGTCACAGCAGACGGCACTTCGAATAATTACCAGGGAGCCAGACTTGAGTTTGACATGCCTCAATGCAATAAACTCGCCATCAAGGCTCTTTTCGATACTACCGGCATCAGTATCATCCCGACAAACGATACGAAGTCTCAGGATGTCTACGATCTCAACGGCCGCAAGATCCGTTCAGGCAGCATGTCGCTTGACGGCCTGCCACGAGGCATCTACATCATCGGAGGAAAGAAAGTGGTAGTCAAGTAAATATCGCGAGGCCAATCATCAATAGGCCTCGCGATATTTGCTTTCGTCCTTATCGTTGAGCATCGAAAGATAACTTTGATAACGGCTTTGGGCAATGTAATGGTCCTCAAGAGCCTGACGTACAGCACAACCAGGCTCGTGGGTATGGGTACAATTGGAGAAACGACAGTCTTTGGAGAAGTGAAAAATCTCACGGAAGTAACTGGTTAGTTCCTCTGGCTCCATGTCGAAAGTACCAAACCCCTTGATGCCAGGAGTATCTATCAACCAACCATCTCCCAGGGGAATCATCTCTGAAAAGGTTGTCGTGTGCTGACCTGTCTGATGGGCATCAGAAATCTCTGCCGTACGCAGGTTCGCTCCTGGAACCAGGCGGTTGATGAGAGTCGATTTCCCTACCCCGCTATTGCCACTTAGCAACGTTATCTTTCCCTGTAGCATTGGTAATAGTGCATCGACGCCCTCGCACTTCTCCGCTGAAATGGCCCGACATTCATAGCCCACGGTCTCATAGAGATGAATCAGCATCTGCTGATAATGCAACTCATCGGCATCAAGCAGATCCGTCTTGTTGAATATCAGCACGACAGGCACCCTATAAGCCTCAGCCGATGCAAGGAAGCGATCGATAAAGGTCGTACTGGTCTGCGGACGGTTCACGGTGACAATGAGCATCGCCTGATCTACATTGGCCGCAATGATATGACTCTGCTTCGAGAGGTTGATGCTTTTGCGGATGATGTAGTTGCGACGATCCTCTATCTCGGAGATATAGAGAGGTGAGGGATCAGAGGTGAGAGGTGAGAGATTACTCTGAGGGGCACTAAGAATAACCCTATCGCCGACGGCAACAGGGTTAGTGCTACGGATACCCTTAAGGCGGAAATTACCTTTGACTTTACAATCAAGCAGTTGGCCATCGTCCGTCTGGACGGTGTACCAACTGCCTGTATTCTTAATGACCAGTCCCTTCAATATAATAATCTAAACAGTCATTATCTCCTTATTCTTGGCAGCGAGGAGATCATCAATCTTCTTGATGAACTTGTCATGAATCTTCTGGAGTTCCAACTCGGCATCCTTCTCGTTATCCTCTGAGAGTCCGTCCTTAATCGCCTTCTTCAGTTTATCCTTGATGTCAGCCCTCACGTTGCGCACCTCCACCTTAGCCTTCTCTGCAATCTTGGCACACTGCTTTGCCAATTCACGGCGACGCTCCTCGGTGGGAATAGGGATGTTCAGTCGTATCACCTCACCATTGTTCTCTGGGGTGATGCCCACATCAGAGTCCATGATGGCCTTCTCGATGTTGCGGATTTCCTTACGGTCCCAAGGCTTGATGGCGATGGTACGGGGATCAGGCACACTCACATTAGCCACTTGGTTCAGAGGAACTTTAGATCCATAGGAATCCACTCGCACGCCATCGAGGATGGCCACGTTGGCACGTCCTGCACGGATACGATTCAACTCGTCTTCGAGGAACATGGCTGCCATCTCCATGCGCTCCTCACTTTTGTTCAATGTTTCTTTAACGTCGATCATAATCTTTCGGTTTTAGCTTTCTGTTGACAAAAGTACGTATTTTCCTTGAAACCGCCAAACTTTTTGTGCTTTTTTTGTATTTCCGTCCTATTATCCCATAATCGATTCCACGATTGCTGCCCGAGTTAGACCTGTCTCCGTGGGCTGTGACAATCATTTCCCATCCCCCCAAAAACTTGCTAGTTCGTAATTATTCCCTTATTTATTTGGAACTTTCAGATATTCTCCGTATCTTTGCGGCAAGAAAAATAAAATGGATCCATGCTTACGCCGTATAAGATAAAGGATTATTGCGAGGAGTATAAGCCCTCTTGGGCATACAAATGCCTGACGGATGTCCGCCAGAAGATGTTTTTGTCCCATCAGAGCACCCCTTCTACAGGCTTGCCAAACAGTCCGACAACTATAGTGCTGATGACTTCAAATCATACGCAGAGGCTGCCCCTGGTCACAATTGGGGAGTTTTATTACCTTTGGCTGTTGGTCTTTCAATTATTGACAACGAGAAAAAAGCCAGAAAGAACCTAAAACTCCCGATGTTCCGAAACTTCAAAGGAGTCATTTCTCTTGTGCTAAATCCAATAGATGGCGTGGTGAAGCAAACTGGAGTTCACCGTTCTCACTACACTTGGTGGCGCACTACATCATTCCAAATGTCTAACTTAAATATGTTGCAGATATGAGACCACTTACACTCATCAACACTTTGGAATTCTATGACGTTCCTCAGATATTGACAGCTGCTGATGCTACTGGCACCAATTATCTCTGCACATTATTCAAACAAGTTGAAGACTGTTACAAATACATTGGCGTACAGATATCGGAGCCTCGTCTGATGGCTTTCATAGGGGGACAACTTGATTTACGCGAAGCCTACATACACCCAGAAGTTGAAAATGCCATCTATCTTGTTGAAGCTAAAGAAGAAAAACTTACTGCAACAACAAGCCTGTTATCAGAAGACATCACAGAAGAAATGCTCCCTGAGGCAGGATATTTCTTCGATTCAGAAGATTTGGTTGACAATGCTGACATGCAGACAGACACCTATCAATTAGAAGTCCCAGCTCACGATCGCATCACCTTTTCAACCCTCATTGCCCGCATGGGTTGGCGTGCTTCTTCCATCCGTAATGCCATTCGGAAAGTTGCGGCCCTATAACAATATGGGGCCATATAATAATTATCTAACCCTCAAAACAAACCGCTTATGGTAACATAGCAAAGACAAAAGAATGAAATATTCGTTGAAGCGTCCGCTTTGATTCTTATTCACCAAATTCGCCAATATTTGAAATAACAATCAAGAACATAGTAGATGGTTCGCGCCTGATGGCGTGGGCATTACTCGTTTAAGATTGTTTGGCGTTTGGCGATGCCTGGTGAACGTAAGCGAAGTTAACTGCTCACGTTTTTTCTATTTTATAAACTCAAGATATGATATTAACTCAAAACAATTACAAATATGAAAACCTATCTATTCTCATTCATTTTGATGCTTTTGCCTGTTGCGGCAAATGCTGATGCTGTTAATATTAACGGCATTTACTACAATCTTGATTCTAACTCTGAGACAGCAGAAGTAACAAGTAACCCTAACAAATATTCGGGGGCCATCAGTATTCCAGAGACAGTGACATATGGCGGAGTGGAGTACAAAGTGACAGTGATTGGTAAAAAATCTTTCAGAGAGTGCTCAGGTCTGACGTCCGTAATTATCCCTAATAGTGTGATAACCATTGATGAGGATGCCTTCAGATTTTGCTGGAGCTTAGCTTCTGTAACTCTTGGTAATAAAGTGAAAGTAATTGGACAAGGAGCGTTTAAGGAGTCTGGTCTAACATCAATTACAATCCCTGCCAGCGTGACAACCATTGGGTGGTCCGCTTTCGGTAATTGTCCGTTGACTGGTATCAATATCACAGATCTTGAAGCATGGTGTAGGATAGATTTCAAACCGAGTCTTTATAACACGATTATTGATGAGAATGATCCTATAAATGAAACTGGAGATGGCCCTTTACTTGATGCAAAACATCTGCTCCTAAATGGTGAGGAGATAAAAGACATAGTGATACCCAGCAGTATCACAACCATAAAGAATAATACATTCGAAGGAGGCAGTTTTACCTCTGTGACTATTCATGAGGGTGTGACTTCCATAGGCGTTCGCGCCTTCCGTTATTGTAGGGAATTAACCTCTGCAAACATCCCTAGCTCTATACGGAGAATTGGCTGTGAATCTTTCTATGGGTGTGGCAATCTTGCTTCCCCTATAACAATCCCAGAGGGTGTAACTAATATTGAAGCTGGTGCGTTCTATGAATGTAGTAAACTGCCCTCTGTAACTTTTCCAAATAGTTTGACAACCATTGGAAGTGGGGCTTTCGATGGCTGTAGCAGTTTGACCTCTTTAATCTTTCCACCTAATATGACGGTTTGCGGTGTCTCTCGCTGTGACCGTCTAGCTTCTGTCGTTCTTCCTGCTAGCACAACTAAAATGGGATTCTCTGACTGCAGAGACTTGAAGGATATTTATTGCCATGCTGTGAATGTACCAGAGTTTGATCATAGCAGTGCATTCAACCGTTCTTATCCTGAATTTATCACTTTGCATGTACCTGCAGGAAGTGAGGAGAATTATAGGTACTATTCCTCTATACAGTATGAAAATTGGGGGTCGAGTTGGGTTGTTAATTTCAAGGATATTGTAGCATTATCAGATGAAGACCAGCCAAGCCAGGGTTTGGCACCTTACAATCATGATCCTGTTCTAATTGACGGACTATGGTATAATTTAATAGGCAAGGCTAATGCTGCAGAAGTAATACGGGACCCTTCATTTTCAAACCCGATAAAGTATTCTGGCAACATCACGATACCAGAAGAAGTAACATCTGATGGTGTAAAATATATAGTCACTCATATCTATCAAGCTTTTTTGGGATGCGAAGGTCTGACCTCCTTAACCATTCCCAGTGGTATGATGGTCATCGAAGATTATTTCGAAGATTGTAACAGTTTGACTGCTGTGAACATATCAGATTTAACTGGTTGGTGTAATATTAAGTTTGCCAGTAATCCTTTATGCTCTGCTCATCACTTGTATTTAAATGGCAGAGAAATCAAGGATTTGGTGATTCCTGACGGAACAACAAGCATCAAGCGTTATGCATTCGACGGTTGTACTAGTCTGACATCTGTGACCATTCCTGACGGTGTGACAACAATCAGAGACGCTGCTTTCCGCAACTGTACAGGCCTGACTCATGCGATTATTCGTTACGACGTGAACAATATAGGGAAAGATGCATTTCTTAATTGTAGCAATCTGGCTTCTGTAGTGATTGGCGAGGCCCAAGGCTGGACAATGTATTTAGGCATTGGCGCTTTTGGAAATTGTACAGCCCTGAAAGATTTCTATAGTTTTTCCAAAGAAGTACCCAATTCTGTGCCTGGGCAGACTTTAGAGTTTTTCACGGATACGAACATCGGAAATGCTACGCTCCATGTGCCAGAAGCATGTATGGATAATTATAAATCTGCGGATGTTTGGAAAGACTTCGGTAAATTCGAAGTGCTTGTCGACATCGATCCTATAACCACTTCTGCAGAAACAACCTTTGGCGGTGAGTTCTCGCCCATCAACGAACAGACGGACTTGACGGATGTGGTCATCGAGAACACCTACTACACAATGGATGCTGAAAATGGCGACGGCTATGATGCCCAAGAGCAGGCTATCGTGCTGAACTCCACCACCACAGATGAGCAGATGAGTACCGTTACTGATGGTAAGGTTGGTGAAGAATCTGTACGCGACAATTATGCTGGTATCATCCTTGAAGTATCAGGTAGCGGAATGGTTTCTGTTGACGCAAAGACTATTGGAACACATGTTCTGAATATGCAACTTGGTAAGGATGATCCCGTGAAGATTGCCCAGTCTGAACGTGGAGAAGTAGAGATAACGTATAATGTGGATAAGCCCACATACGTATATATTTACGCCTCTTCTAACAATGCAGCCTCACGCATCGTTAATACCCGTGGCGCTACAGAGAACAGTGTGTTGCTATATGGCTATAAGATTGTCGTGGACCCAGTACGTAAGGGTGACGCAAATGGTGACGGCAAAGTAGACGAGAAAGATATAGAGTTGGTAGAGGACTTTATTATGGATAGGCCTTTACTTAATGGTATTTCATTGGAAGGCGCAAAAGCTAATGGCGATAATGTAATAAATGCCGCAGACATCGTGACCATCATTAATATCATTAAGAAAAAGAATAAATAACCATTTCAATTTCGTGGTTTTATCTGCCACTCTGCCACCAGCCTCAGAAACACCAGTGTTTAAAGGTGTTTTGAGTTGGTGGCAGATGGGTGGCAGGTGGCAGATAAGGGTGTTTCAATGGTATTAAAGCCTATCGTTTTCTGTGTTTTCTCTCAGAGAAAACGATGGTTTCCCTCAGAGAAAACGATGGTTTCCCTCAGAGAAAACAGTGGTTTCCCTCAGAGAAAACAATGTAAACCCCTATTGGAAACAATCGTTCTTCAAAACCTCGTGTTTGCTGCCACCTGCCACCCATCTGCCACCACCTTGCATGCCCTTTATTTAAAGGCCTTTCTCAGTGTCGGTGGCAGGGTGGCAGATAAAACACGAAAATTTCGTTGTGTAACTCAGAAGGGCATATTTATCTGCCGCAACCCCCAATATTATATATAAGGTGTAGGGCTCGAAAAACCGTATTTTACCCCTTCATCATGCAGAATACCACAATCGTGGTATATGGAATAACCCACGTGTGGGATTTCCCACTCCAAGAAATCGCCGTACCTTTGCACCAGAAATAATAAACAACGAAATAATAAACAATACGATTATGACAAAGATTGCAAAACAGCTGACCGAGCTTATCGGCAACACCCCTCTTCTGGAACTCACGAAGTTCTCTGAGGCCAAAGGACTTGAGACCCCGATTATCGCTAAGGTGGAATTCTTCAACCCTGGCGGCAGTGTGAAAGACCGTATCGCCCTGGCGATGATAGAAGATGCAGAACAAAAAGGACTGTTGAAGCCTGGTGCTACCATCATCGAGCCTACCAGTGGTAATACTGGCGTTGGCCTGGCTCTGGTGAGTGCCGTCAAGGGCTATAAGCTCATCCTGACGATGCCTGAGACGATGAGCGTCGAGCGTCGCAACCTCGTGAAGGCATACGGAGCAGAGGTCAGACTGACAAGCGGCAAGGACGGTATGCCTGGAGCCATCAAGGCTGCTGAGCAGCTGCGCGACAGCATCCCTGGCAGCATTATCCTGCAGCAGTTTGAGAATCCTGCCAACCCTGCCAAGCACTATGCTACCACTGGCCCTGAGGTCTGGGAGCAGACTGACGGTCAGATCGATATCTTCGTGGCAGGCGTAGGCACAGGTGGCACCGTCTCTGGTGTGGCCAAATACCTGAAGGAGAAGAATCCGAACGTGAAGATCATCGCCGTGGAGCCCAAGTCGTCGCCCGTCCTCAACGGCGGTCCAAGCGGTCCCCACAAGATTCAAGGCATCGGTGCCGGTTTTATTCCTAAGACATACGACGGCAATCTCATCGACGAAGTGCTTGACGTAGAGAACGACGATGCCATCCGCGCAGGCCGCGAACTGGCTCAGGTGGAAGGTCTGTTGGTGGGTATCTCATCAGGAGCAGCCGCCTTTGGGGCCACCGTGATTGCCAAGCGTCCTGAAAACAAAGGCAAGAAGATTGTTGCCCTGTTGCCAGACACAGGCGAGCGTTACCTCTCGACAGTGCTCTACGCCTTCGAGGAATATCCGCTGTAGTCTGGGATGATGTTTATTGTTTATAGTTTATAGTTTATAGATGATATGCTCTGTAGGCGGATTATAAGCTTGCACAGAAAGGCTTGCCAAGTAATCATCTATAAACTATAAACTTTAAACTATAAACACAAAAAAGCGTAATATGCCCGCAAATCATCCCAAAATCAGGATGATTTGTGTTTTTTTTGTGCTTTTATTTTGTTATTTAATCAGAATTGTCTACCTTTGCCGAGAACAACTGCCTGAAACTGAATGAGCAACAGTAATAGACAAAGACTTCTGACCGTCGCGGTGCTCCTCGCCATCAGCCTCACGGCACTGGCCCAAAAAGGGAATATGGAGACAATTGTCGATGCGTACCATCTCTCGGCCTACCTCGTGGCTGCACTGATGATCAGCATATTTGTCATGGTCTTCTCCAACCGCCTCTTCTATTTCCGCCAGGGCCAAGTCAGCACACAGGCACAACAACTGAACAAGCAGTTAGGACTCGTACTGACTTCCAACAAAACACATATCTGGACCTACGACTTCAGCAAACACCTCTACACCTTATTATCCCGTAATGGAGAAGAGGAGCAATCCTACGCTCCCATTGACTTCTCACAGTTTTTCGACAAGAACGAGTTCACCCAACTACACAAAACTATCACCTCCATGACCGACAGCCCTGATGAACCCAAGCCCATCGTCATCAAAGGCTGCGCCCCTGCAGACGGTTCCAATCCGCCCATCTACAAGATCCACTTGTCCATACTGCAACACGACAAGAACGGCAAAGCCAAACTCTTGCTGGGCATCCAGCGCGACATCACGGAGAACAGGCAACGGAAAGAGAAGGCCCGCAATCTGTCCCTACGCTATCACACTATTTTCAACTCGGCACTCGTCGATATGATCTACTACGATGCCAACGGACAGTTGACAGACATCAACGACAAGGCCTGCGAGACCTTTGGAATCAATGATCGGGAAGCCTTGATGAAACGGAAAGTGAAGATTACAGACATTCCTTCATACAGAAATTTAGACTTCAACCATCTTGAAAACCTCCAGTTCTCGTCAATCACAGATATTGACCGCACGAAACGTGAAGATGAGAGGATTCCAGAGTTGACTGTTAAGGGTAAGTTCTATTACGAATGCATCGTAGCTGCCGTCCGTGACAAGAACCAACAACTGCGTGGAATCATCGCCGCCGGCCGTGACATCACCGACATGGTAGACTCCCATCATCGCCAACAACAGGATGCCATATTGCTCAAGAAACGTACCAAGGATATACAAGACTATATCAACAATATCAACTACTCGTTGAAGGTGAGTGGTGTGAAACTTGTCAACTACCATCCGGACAACCACGAACTGAAGATATTCAGTGATTTGAATCAAGTACAATACTGTCTCTCCCAGATCCGATGCGCCTCGCTGCTGGCAACGACAGACCAACGGAAGGCACGCGGACTGCTACTCCGTATGGACCACCGTATCCCGGGAGACTTCACGACGACCGTTCAAACCCGTTTCCACGACAAGCAGGGACGTGACTTGTTCCTCACCTTCAGCATGGTTCCCGTCAAAGGGAAGGATGGCCGCATCAGCCACTATTTCGGCATGCTTCGCAACGACACGGAGATGGTCTACACTGAGCGGCAATTGATGAAGGAGACGAAGAAGGCTCAGGAGACAGAGGAACTGAAGGGTACCTTCTTGCTGAACATGAGTTACGAGATCCGTACGCCTCTTAATGCAGTCATCGGATTTGCAGAACTTTTCAACGGTCCACATGAGGCTGAAGACGAACCCATATTCTCAGAGGAGATCAAACGCAACACCAACGAACTGCTCAGTCTTGTCAATGACATCCTCTACATTTCCCGTCTTGATGCAAGGATGGTGGAATTCAATTATAAAGATACAGACTTCGCCACCCTCTTCGAGGGCTTCTGCTATATGGGCTTAAGTGCACTCAAGCCTGATGTGAAGATTCTAGTAGAGAATCCATACAATCATCTGGTGGTCAGGATTGCCGAGGATCACCTTGGGGAGGTCATCGAAAAACTGTGTATCAACGCAGCACGGACAACAACGACAGGATACATCCGTACTAAGTATGACTACCGCCACGGAGAGTTGAACATCACCATCGAGGACACAGGCAGAGGCTTCAGCGAGAAAGACCTGAAGCATATATTTGACCGTTTCGCCAGAGATGAGAACAACCAGCGTGAGGGCACAGGTCTTGACATGGCCATCATCAAAGAACTGGTAGAGCAGATGGGAGGAACAATAGAGATCCAGTCAGAGGAAGGCAAGGGTAGTTCCATTTACATCATCATCCCCTGCGAGATGACAGCCATGGAGAAGAAAGCCACAGATTTCACAATAACTTAGAGCCGTACAGACATGATCCTATTACTATCACATATCCGGACACTGGCAGCCATCGCGCCCGACCTACCATCAATACTGATGGTATTTGTCGTGTGCATCGCCTTTGTGATAGCCTGGGCTGTCAATCGCATCAGTCTGCTGCGCATACGACAGAGCGTCGGCAAGATCAAAGAAACCTCTACCATCATGCAGCACACCCTCGACATGGGCAAGAATTATGTGCTGATGCTTGACATCCGGCAGCAACACGCCATCAACATCCACGGCCATCTGCTACCCGATAAAGGTATGGGGTATCAAGACAGTCTTGAATTGATACATCCTGACGACCGCTCCATCTACACAGAGTTCATCAAACGCCTGATATCAGGGGACAGGGAGACAGACGAGTGTATCTTCCGATGGGATATCAGCGGCATTAAGAAACTTGGACAATGGCGATATATGGAAGACCGGGGCATCACCGAATATGCGAATGCCGGCATACGTCCCATACACATCTTCTGCACCCTGACAGACTGTACCGAACAGGTCCTGCTTGAAAAGGAAGAACAGGAAATGGCTGATAAGTATCGCCGTATCTTCGAACAGTCTCTCATTGGTCTGGCCTTCTATGACAAAGACGGATGCCTGCTGACGACCAACCAGAAGATGCGTGAGATACTGAACTTCCAGTCGGAAAAGGATCCTTACTATTATGACAACTCCCTGTTCGATATGCCATCCTTCCGCGATATTCTGAACAATCGCAACGTGGAGGAACTCTATTTTTGTACGAAGAGTATTATCATCGAGCGTGGTGTCAACTGCTATACAGAGATGCGCTTACACCCCATCTACAAAGATAACGGAGAACTCTACTGCATCACCTTCTCCATCCGCGATGTGAGCCAAGAGCGTGAACTATACCTGCAGAACAAGAAGAACAGCCTTGACATACGCCTGGCCAACGAAGCCATCCAACAGTATGAGAATGAAATCCAGTATCTAATGGATACCTGTAATATGCGCTTCTTCCGCACCTCGTTCACCAAGCGGCAGTGCTACTTCTTCAAGACACTTGGCACCCCAGAGAGTCAGATGGATTTCGATACACTCATCGACCATTTCGTTGACAGTCCTTTCCGTCAGGGACTGATAGAGCCTGAGAAATATTTCGATGTGCCCCGTACCACGGTCACCTATATGCATCCTTTTTTCCACGAAGGCGAAGACATGCAATGGAACATCATCGACAGTACGCCGTTCTTCGATGAGAATGGCCGTCTGGAGGGCAGTTATGGTGTCGTGCGGAATGTCAACGATCTCATCAACAAGCAAGAGAGGCTGAAACAGGAGACGGAGCGGGCCAACGACTCCGGTCGTCTGAAGTCGGTGTTCATGGCCAATATGACCCATGAGATCCGCACACCTCTGAACTCCATCGTAGGCTTCTCTGACGTACTACCCATGCTGTCCACCCAAGAGGAGAAACAGGAGATCATCCGTGTCATTATGAACAACTGCGACATGCTCATGCGACTGATCAATGATATCCTCGCTATCTCGTCGCTCGATACGAGTGGTATCAGCATAGAACCTAAGGAAATCGACTTTGCCATCAGTTTCAACGACATCTGCGAGTCCTTGAAAGAACGCGTACAGGAGCCGTCTGTGGAGTTTATCAAGGACAATCCTTACAGCAGTTTCTTAACCATTCTCGACAAAGGACGCATCCAGCAAGTCATCACAAACTTTGTGACCAATGCCGTCAAGTATACCCATCAGGGACATATCAAGGTCGGCTATCGTTACGAAGAGAGACAGTTGTATATTTATTGTGAAGACACGGGTGCAGGTATCCCCAAGGAACATCAGGCAAAGGTCTTTGAGCGATTTGTCAAACTGAACGACTTCATACAAGGCACGGGCCTCGGCCTCTCTATCTGTAAGGCCATCGCCGATGCCTGCCATGGTGACATCGGCGTCGAATCTGAAGGCGAAGGGAAGGGATCGACATTCTGGATGAGGATTCCCTGCGAGAAAAGGTAGAAAGGTGAAAAGGTGAAATATAGAAATGATGACTAGTCTTAAACATATAACAGAAACGGTACGGAAGTCGAGAAGGATCCTGATGATTCTTTTCATGCTTCCTCTTTTTCACCTCTATATCCTTCCCACTGCGGCTCAGACGGCAGACACAACCAGGGTATTCACCGAAGAGCACCCGCTGGTCTATGAAGATGCCTGGGATCTCTGGCCTTATGTCTTCCTCAACGAGAACGGCGAACCTGACGGTTACAATATCGACTTGCTGAGGATGGTATTCAAGAGGCTCAACATCCCATACATCATCAAGTTGAAGCCTACCCTTGAGGCACAGGCCGATCTGAGAAGCGGCAAGTCAGACCTCATGCTCCGCATGGATGCCTCTTTCTCTAGAGGCAACACGCTTTATAGCAACACCATCGTCCAGTTGTTTACCCATAGTGTGGTATCTCCAATATCGTCTCATGTAGTACTGCATACAGGCAAGGACCTGAAGGGCCAGCACGTCATCGTACACGAAGGCAGTTTCAGCCATCACATGATCATGGATGAGGGTTGGACGAAGGATATCAAGGCCTACGACGACATGAAGGAAGCCATTCAGAAGTTGCGTACCGACGAACAAGGTGTGATTATCTGGAACACCATGTCGCTGAAATGGCTCATGCGGAAATACAAGACCGACAATCTGACCATCAATCCTATCGACATCCCAGCAGGAGAATATAAGTTCATGTCGAAGAACCGCCATCTGCTTAATCAGATTGACAGCGTCTACACAGAACTTCGTATGAACGACCAGTTGGAAGGCATACGCAACAAGTGGTTCTATCCGGAGCATGCCGATTCGGGCATTCCTGCCTGGGTATGGAACCTCGCCGCCGTGCTGGCAGCACTCGCTCTGGTATTCCTTGTCTACTACGCCTTCTACCGCATCCGTGAACGGCAGATGACACATGAGATCCGACAGAGCAATAACCGTTTGTCGCTAGTACTCAGTTCCAGCGAAATCGGCATGTGGATCTATCATGTGCTGCCTCAGACCGTCGAATGGATTGACGAGTTCGGCAAGACGAAACAGAATCTCCACATGCATGACCTGGTGACCCGCTACAGCCAGGATGACTACGATACACTCCGGGAGACGCTTGATGACATTATCCACCAGCGGAAGGAATCAGCCAACATCACACTGAAGATCAGGGAGCACAAGAACAATCACTTCGTTGAGCGTGACCACAGCATTGATATCGGCGTGCTCCGCCGTGACCGCAACGGCAAGCCCACAGACATCCTCGGAACAAGAGTAGATATCACCAACGAACGGATGCGCCAGTTGCGCATTCAAGACAGTATGATCCGCTATCAGGCCGTCTTCAATTCCGCCATGATCGACATGGTGGTCTACGATGCCGATGGCTACATCGTCGACATGAACGACAAGGCCCTTAACAGTCTACACATGAGCAGGGGGGATCTGATTCAGGAGCACATCCATCTGAGAAGTGTATTAGGTATGGACGATATCGACCTCAACACGTTTGAACCTTTACACATCACCCAGATATTCCCACTTGGCGACCAACGGTCCCTGCCCACTTACCTGAAACGTTCAAAGATGTTCTACGAACTGAAGTTAATACCTGTTCGAGACAGTAATGGGAAACTGCTGAATATCTTTGGCACAGGGCGTAACGTGACAGAAGTGGCCATGTCATACAGGAAGATTAAGGAGAATGCCCACGAATTGCAGCGAAGCAACGACGAGATGAATCAGTACATCCGCAACATCGACTATGTGATGAACGTAGGAGGCATCCGCATGGCACGCTACAACCCGGAGACCCACACGCTGACCATCTATAAAGACAGTAACAACGTAGAGTTCAAACTGACCCAGACACGAGCCCTCAGTCTTGTGGACGACAGCACTCAACGCCGTGCGCTGAATATCATCAAGAGCATGGACAGCCTCACGACAAAGTCCATCCATGCAGACATAAAGACCACCTTGCGGAAGAAAGGCGGTGGCGGGCGCCTGCACCTGCAACTGCACTTCATTCCCATCTATGACCATCAGAATGAAATAAAGGAGTATTTCGGCATGTGCCGAGACATCAGCGAGATTAAGACCATCGAGGAGAAACTGGCAGCCGAGACCCTGCGTGCCCAGGAGGTAGAGGTGATCAAGAATGCTTTCCTCCACAACATGAGTTTCGAGATACGTACGCCACTGAATACGGTAGTAGGCTTTGCAGAACTCTTCCAGATGGAACACAGTCCGGAAGACGAGATCGTGTTCATCCATGAGATCAAGGAAAACTCCTCCAAACTGCTCAAACTCATCAACGACATCCTGTTCATCTCACGACTCGATGCCGACATGATTGAGTTCAACAAGCGCACCGTCGACTTCCAGGCCCTCATAAGCCAGCAGTGCGAGTCCGTCTGGACCAATTTGAGGAAGCCCGACGTGGAGTATTCCATTAGCAATGCCTTCAAGAAACTGATGCTTGAGATCGACAGTTCCAATGTGTCTATCATCATCGACAAGATTGTAACCAACGCTGCGATGTATACGGAAAAAGGTTCTGTCTTCGTACGCTACGACTATCTGGGTGACAACCTCATTGTCTCTGTCGAAGACACCGGATGCGGAATTCCAGAGTCTGCACAGGCCAATATCTTCGACCGCTTCGTCACTGGTGCCAGTGAAGGCGCAGGCCTTGGCCTGGCCATCTGCCATGAACTCATCCTGCGGCTCAACGGCACCATCAACATCAAGTCTGATGAGGGCAAGGGTACTACAGTGTGGTTTACCATCCCCTGTCAGGCGGTCGAAATAGAACGAGATTGAGAAAGGTGATATAATTATGGAAATAAGATATATAGTCGATATGATACGAAAGCCGGAAAGGATTCTGCAGATTCTTTTCACACTCTCGCTATCCCACCTTTTCGCCATACCAGCACAGGCACAACTGGAATTCAGTTACACCGAAGACAATCCTGTCATCATAGCAAGCGACTGGGACTTCCCGCCTTATGAATACAGTAACGACGAGGGCGAGCCAGCAGGCTACAACATCGACCTGCTGCAGATCATCTTCAGCCAACTCGACATTCCCTATCGCATCATCCTCCGCGAGTGGAGTGAAGCGGCCCAGACCTTCGAGCGCCGTGATGCCGATCTGGTCATCGACCCCACATACCGCTTCCATGGAAGGCCCTACATCCGCTCTACCAACATCCTGAACTACTACAAGGTACAGATCGTCTCAGCCCAAGATGCCCCCCCAGTCCTGGCGCTCGACCACTTTTCCCCCACAGACACACTCGTGCTCAAGCAAGACGACTATGCTGCCAACCGTATCATCGACGAGCGCCATCTAGATATCCCCATCCTCTACCGCTCGCCCAAGGAGGCCTTGGCAGGTATCAGTGAAGGGAGATACAAGTATTTCATCTGGGGCGAGGGGCCACTGAAATGGAAGAAGAAAGAACTGGCCTTAGACACACTCATCGTCAACGCCATCGATATCCCTGAAGGCGAAATCCGTGTCGTGGGCTATGACAAGGAACTCATCGACGCCATCGACGACGAATACGCCCGTATGGAACAAAATGGCGACCTGGAGGTGCTGCGCGACAAGTGGTTCCACCCAGAGCGCATCCATGACGACACGTCACCCTATGCCCTCATCGTGCTGGCTGGTGCAGTCATCGCCGTAATCATCGTTGTGCTGATGGCGCGCCTGGTCCGCGCCAGGGTAAAGCAGGCTGTGAGAAAGACGGAAGACCTGAACAACATGATGGAGCAGGCGCTGAACATGGGCAAATACTACGTGTTTACCATCGACATTGCGACAGGTCGGGTGCATAATATCCACGGCCAGTTACTGCCTGACGGCGAACTGGTAAGGGATATATTCCTTCCGCGTATTGACAAAGATGATGTGGAAGACTTCCAAAAGAAAATAGACCTGCTGATTTCAGGCGAACTCCAGCAGGCGCGCTACACCAAGGCTTTCAATACTGGCTCTCCAGAACACCCAGACTGGATATGGCTCAGCGGACTGGCAAGCCTCGAATACGAAGGCAGCAAGCCTCGCTACATCGTCAATACCGTCCGCGATATCACTAAACTGATCGAAGAAGAGCGCGTCAACAATGAACTGAGCGCTAAATATATGAAGATCTTCGAAACCAACTTCATCGCCATGTCGTTCTACGACAGCAATGGCTACCTCCTCGACCTCAATGACAAGATGAAAGAAATATGTGACTACACAGAGGAGGATAAGGACTTTTTCTATAAGACATCATTCTTCGAAACCCCTCTCATTAAGGGCGAATATCCGCGTAACAGCCGCGAAGAGTTCCATGCCTGTCAGTTAACCAAATTCCCTAACAGGCCCAGCAAGTATATCGAACTACGCATCAGACCTATTTTCGGCAACAACAAAAATATATTATATTACGTGACCACGGCCCGTGACCTGAACGCAGAGCGCAACATCTACCTCGAGCAGATACGCCACAATCAGGAGATGGAGAAGACCGCCACGGCTATTGATCTGTTCGAGAAACGACTGCAATACCTGCTGGAGAAGTCAGACATGTATGTCTGGAAGTTCGACCTCGGTACGCGCCAGATCGAATTCTCCCGCTCACAACGCACAAAGGGCTTCACCATGAGCCGCGACGAATTTGTGAACTACATGTTCGAAGACCAGCGGGAAGAGGCCGACCAGAAACTGATAAGCATGATACGTCGAGGCGATGACTTCAATTCCATCTGCCACTTCATGAGGCTGCCATCCACCCCCACCCCCTGCTGGTATGCCCTCAGCGGTGTGCCTGAGCGCGATGAGCAAGGGCGGTTCACCTCCTACTTCGGTGTGGGACGTGACATCACCAACCTCATGGAGGCTCAGGAGAGACTGAAGCAGGAGACCAGTCGCGCAGAAGACTCTGGCCGCATGAAGAGTGCCTTCCTGGCCAACATGACCCACGAGATACGCACCCCGCTGAATGCCATCGTGGGCTTCAGCGACCTGCTGCCTGAGATTGACACCAATGAGGAGCGCATGGAGTTCATCCGCATTATCCGCAACAACTGCGACATGCTCATGCGGCTCATCAACGACATCCTCGAAGCCTCGTCGATGGGCCAGGCGCTCGCCATCAAACCCACGGAGGTAGACTTCTCCCTGTTCTTCGACGACATCTGCCAGGCGCTCGCCCAGCGAGTGCAGGAGCCTGGCGTAGAGTTCATCAAGGACAATCCCTACCCCACCTGCCGTACCATCCTCGACAAGGGCCGCGTCCAGCAAGTGCTCACCAATTTCGTCACCAATGCCGTGAAGTATACCCACCAGGGCTTCATCAAAGTGGGCTACCACTGGGACCGCCGCATGAAGTTCGACGGCAGCGGCGAGGCGGAAGGGTTGACATTCTACTGTCTCGACACGGGTGCCGGCATCCCCAAGGAGAAGCAGGCCAGCGTCTTCGAGCGATTCGTCAAACTGAACGACTTCGTGCAGGGCACGGGTCTGGGTCTCTCCATCTGCCAGGCCATCGCCGAGCGCTGCAATGGCAGCATCGGCGTAACCTCTGAAGGCGAGGGCCGTGGCTCTAGTTTCTGGCTCTGGATTCCCTGCGAGAGACTGTAGCATTAGGGCGAAGCGCCCCTGAACCCATAAGACATGGAGGCTCGCCGCTAAACGGCAAGCCTCCATCATCTTATCTGTCAGTCTGATATCAGACGAAGATGAACGTGCGCAGTGCCCAATAAGAGATGATACCAGCGAGGTAGCCCGTGAAGGCCACCCACGTGATCTTCTTCATATACCAACCGAACGTGATCTTCTCCAGGCCCATGACCACCACGCCAGCGGCCGAGCCGATGATGAGCATCGAGCCGCCCACGCCAGCACAGTAGGCCAGCAACTGCCAGAAGATGCCGTCGATGGCCATATCGCCAGCAGCCTCAACGGGATACATACCCATACAGCCAGCCACGAGCGGCACATTGTCGACGATGGAAGAGAGTACGCCGATGATACCCGTAATCAGGTAATGATTACCGCTAAACCACACATTGAGATTCTCGCCCAGCATCGTCAACACGCCAATCGTTTCCAGACAACCCACAGCCATCAGGATGCCCAGGAAGAAGAGGATCGTGTCCATATCAATGCGCGACAGCATCTTCGACACGCGCTTCTGAGTGCCGCGGTTGTCGGACGTATCCTCGTTTTCCTGATGGATACGGATATAGAAGATCTCCGTCACCGTCCACAGCACGCCAAGCACGAGCAGGATGCCCACAAACGGCGGCAGATGGGTGATGGTCTTGAAGATGGGCACGAAGATCAGACCGCCCACGCCGAGGAAGAAGATCACCTTGCGCTGGGCAGCGCTCAGGCTGTCGGCCTCCTCCTCGACGGCCATCTCCTGAGGAGCAGCCAGTTCGCCCTTCAGCGAAAGCGAAAGGATATAGGCAGGAATGACCATCGACACGAGCGACGGGATGAAAATCTCCATGATGACGCCCGCAGCCGTGATCACGCCCTTGTTCCAGAGCATGATGGTCGTCACGTCGCCGATCGGAGAGAAGGCGCCACCCGAGTTGGCAGAAATGATGACCAGCGAGGCGTAGATGATGCGGTCCATGCGGTCGCTAACCAGTTTGCGCAGAATCATGATCATCACGATCGAGGTGGTCAGATTGTCAAGGATGGCCGAGAGGATGAAGGTCATGAAGGCGATACGCCAGAGCAGCGCCCGCTTCGACTTGGTCTTCAGCGTGTCGCGCACAAAGTTGAAGCCGCCGTTCTGATCCACCAGTTCCACGATGGTCATGGCGCCCATCAGGAAGAAGAGCGTCGTGGCAGTAGAGCCTAAGTGCCGCTCTATCTCCGTACTTACCACCGAGGCCTTCATACTGCCTATGGCAGCAGGTAGGTAAGCCTCAGGGGCCATCATGAAGAGCGTCCATGTGGCCACAAACATAAGCAGCGCGATGGCTGCCTTGTTAATCTTCGTCAGGCTCTCAAGGGCTATGCAGAGGTAGCCGATGCAGAAGACGATGACGATTGCAATCGTTAATGTTGACATTTTTTGAAACTAAGTTATTAAATTGTTCGTAATCTGCGTGCAAAGGTAACAAAAAGTCGCGAAATATAAAAGACATAGGGAGAAAAAAAGTGACTTGCCGTTGCTTTCACCCTTAGGGACTCAGTCACAGAGAGCCCACCGCTACCCCTTTCAACCCCCACAAATGCCATGAAAAGTTAAAAGCCGAACAAATCGAAGCAAAAAGTTTGTGCTTTCGAGAAATCTTTGTATATTTGCACCTCAGATATGAACAACAGCCAACAGGAAACGACTTGGAGCGAGAACGTGATACTGGTCGATGCCGACTACGTCGACAGGGTTGCGTTTAACCTCATCGTGAACTTCGAGCGGATGATAGGCCGCCAAATCCCCAAGGCCAGCATGGCACAGTGGGTAGACTGCGTGGCGCTCGACGGCGGGCTGCGCCCTGGCGAGCACCAGACGCAGGTGGTACTCATCCACTCCAGGGCCAAGCAGCAGATGGACAACTTCAGTCCCTCCGACTTCGCCGTCGAACTCAGCGGCAAGGCCTTCAAGGACCACCTCGGTGAGTTCGCCCTCGACGCCTACACCACCGAGGAGGACATCACCAGCCACGGCGACTTCTTCGTCGACGCCCTCAGTCTGATCGCCGCCCAGAAACAAGTGAAGCGCCTGATGGTCATACCCAACACCGAGGACGGCTATATATATAATAAGGTACGCGAGGCACTCCGGCGGGTCGACGACGAGGAGATGCGCGTCACCGTCTTCGCCATGCAACCCATGCCAGGCGGCAACTTCCGCCAGGAGATACTGGGCTACTCGCTCATGGCAGCCCTCGGCATCAGGTCTGAAGAAATCAATCAAGACATAAATTAACGACTATGGCAAAAGTACTCATGATTGGCGCCGGAGGCGTCGCTACAGTGGCTGCATTCAAGATAGCACAGAATGCAGACGTGTTTACAGACTTTATGATTGCCAGCCGCCGCAAGGCCAAGTGCGATAAGATTGTGGCCGACATCCATAAGGCCGGCTACAAGATGGACATCAAGACCGCACAGGTGGATGCAGACGACGTGGAGCAGTTGAAGGCACTCTTCTCGGACTACCAGCCTGAACTCGTGATCAACCTCGCCCTACCCTATCAGGACCTGACAATCATGGATGCCTGTCTGGCCTGTGGTTGCAACTATCTGGATACGGCGAACTACGAGCCTAAGGACGAGGCCCACTTCGAATACTCGTGGCAGTGGGCCTACAAGGACCGCTTCGAGCAGGCCGGGCTGACGGCCATCCTCGGCTGCGGCTTCGACCCAGGCGTCAGCGGCGTCTATACCGCCTATGCCGCCAAGCATTACTTCGACGAGATACACTATCTCGACATTGTAGACTGCAACGCAGGAGACCATCACCACGCCTTCGCCACCAACTTCAACCCGGAGATCAACATCCGCGAGATCACGCAGAAAGGCCTCTACTACAAGGATGGACAGTGGATCGAGACGGAGCCGCTGGAGATTCACCGCCCCCTGACCTACCCCAACATCGGGCCTCGGGAGTCGTATCTGCTGCACCACGAGGAACTGGAGTCGCTGGTGAAGAACTATCCCACCATCAAGCAGGGACGCTTCTGGATGACCTTCGGCGAGCAGTATCTGAAACACCTCGACGTGATCCAGAACATCGGCATGAGCCGTATTGACGAGATTGAGTACGAGGCGCCGCTCGCTGACGGCAGCGGCAAGACGGCCAGAGTGAAGATCGTGCCACTGCAGTTCCTGAAGGCCGTGCTGCCAAACCCGCAGGACCTCGGCGAGAACTACGAAGGCGAGACCTCTATCGGCTGCCGCATCCGCGGTATTAAGGACGGCCAAGAGCACACCTACTACGTCTACAACAACTGCAAGCACCAGGAGGCTTACAAGGAGACTGGCATGCAGGGCGTGTCCTACACCACAGGCGTGCCGGCTATGATCGGCGCGATGATGTTCGTCAAGGGCATCTGGAAAAAACCGGGCGTATGGAACGTAGAGGACTTCGACCCCGATCCTTTCATGGAACAACTGAACAAACAGGGTCTGCCCTGGCACGAAGTGCACGACGGCGACCTCGAACTATAATTATTAACACTTAAATTTAAAAAAGAACTATGGCAAAGAAAGAAGAAGCAGCGGAGCAACTAAGCCCGCAAGAACAGAAACTGAAGGCGCTGCAGGCTGCCATGTCGCAGATAGAGAAGGACTTCGGCAAGGGTAGCATCATGCGAATGGGCGAAGAAAAGATAGAGAATGTGGAAGTCATCCCCACAGGCAGTATCGGACTGAACGCCGCCCTCGGCGTGGGAGGCTATCCCAAGGGACGCATCATCGAGATCTATGGTCCGGAGTCGTCTGGTAAGACCACCCTGGCCATCCATGCCATCGCAGAGGCCCAGAAGGCAGGTGGCATCGCCGCCTTCATCGATGCCGAGCACGCCTTCGACCGCTTCTATGCAGAGCATCTGGGCATCGACATCGACAATCTCTATATCTCGCAGCCTGACAACGGAGAGCAGGCCCTGGAAATTGCAGACCAGTTGATACGAAGCAGCGCCATCGACATTATCGTGATCGACTCCGTGGCCGCCCTGACACCGAAGAAGGAGATCGAGGGTGACATGGGCGACTCGGCCGTCGGCCTCCAGGCTCGTCTGATGAGCCAGGCCCTGCGCAAACTCACCTCCACCATCTCGAAGACCAAGACCACTTGTATCTTCATCAACCAGTTGAGAGAGAAGATCGGCGTGATGTTCGGCAATCCTGAGACGACGACAGGCGGTAACGCCCTGAAGTTCTACGCTTCCGTCCGTATTGACATCCGCAAGAAAGAGACGCTGAAGGACGGCGACCAGCCCATCGGCAATATCGTGAAAGTGAAGATTGTCAAGAACAAGGTGGCACCTCCCTTCCGCAAGGCTGAGTTTGAGATTACCTTTGGCGAGGGTATATCCAAAGTGGGCGAGATCGTAGACCTCGGTGTGGAGTGCGGAATCATCAAGAAGAGCGGTTCATGGTTCTCCTATGGCGAGTCAAAACTGGGCCAAGGCCGCGATGCCACAAAGGCCTTGCTGCAGGATAATCCTGAACTCTGCGATGAGATCGAGGCAAAGATCATGGAGGCGCTGAAAGACAAGTAAAGCGCCAGATCATACAGGCAGACAAGAAAGCCGCCCCTCTTGATGAGGAGCGGCTTTTATCATAGTCTTGACTATGACAGTCTGTCAGTACAACTTAGAGGGGAGTACCCTTACCATTCTTCCAATTGGAAGAAGACGAACGCTTCTTCTTCGAGGTGGTAGCACGGCGCTTGGCAGTAGTCTTCGCCTTAGGACCTGCCTTCGTATAATACTTCTCTACAACGCCAGAGCCATTGAAGTCTACGAACAGCAGCATGTTGTTAGAGCGCTGGAAAACCCAAGTGTACTTACCGTTCTCGCCTGGTTTAATCTCATCGGGCTCACCTGCAGCCAGTTCTACCTCGCCTTCTGAGAAGCCTGGGCTGACGTGACCCATACGAATCATGCCACGGCTGGTCTCTGTGGTCTCAATCTGTCGGCCAGGACCTGGAGCGAAAAGATAGGAGAAGTAGTCATCGGGCTCTTTCTCAAAGTCCTTCGAGGTTCCCGAGATACTCTTCTGATCCAACGTCACATCTTTATAGAAATAAATACCCAGGATGGTATTCTTCAACTTGACGGTGAACTTCGTATCGGCTTTGTGGGGAGTGATGTCCTCTATCTGATAGCCAATCATACGAGGAATTTTCTGATTCTTCTTCGTGGCTTCATTATACATAACAGTAGGGAACTTGGTGTGGATTATTCTGCCAATATAGGCAGTATAGTTGTAACTATTGACTGCCATAATGTCATCCACCAGTTCAAACGAGTTGCCAAACAGATACTTGGCATTGTCCATGATGAACTCATCGTCGCGCATACCGCTATTGGTCTTCGAGATAGCCACATTCTGGTAGAACTCATTACCTTCTCTATCCTCCACGATAATCTTGACAGGGAAACTGCGGGTACCTACGCCAACGGCTGTCACCTTGACTTCCATATCCTTTTTGACCGTGACATCCTGATAGCCGTCGCCGTCAAACTCGGTGTCGACACGATAGTACTGGGTCTTCGTGTACATGGTCTTGCCCATCAACTTCTCACGGGCAATGTCCACATCGCCAAGATAAGCCAAGGTAGGCACACCTAACTTATTAAAGCAATAGTCGTCGAACGAACCACTCGGAATCTCGTAATAGTAGTCTTTGTCGTTGTCTGGACAATAGAAGTTCACACGGTGATGACCATCAGCACTCTCGCTATGGCCTTTGTAAATCATAATCTTGTGACGCAGCGACATACTGCTCACATCTTTTCCTGTGGCAGCATCGGCAAACGTCTTTACTACCAGATCATACTTCTCCGGCATCACCATGAATTTCATACCCTCTTCCCAGTCACAGAGACTGTAGAACCTGAAATTGTCACTGATGAAATCACGAGCCGTCTCTTCCTCTAGGTTAAGGATGGAATCGCCAACTAACTCCATTTGCGCTTTTTTCTTAGCCCCACGAGTCTTCACAATGTATGAATTCTCCTGAGCAGTGGCTGTCAGAAAGAGAAATGCCACACAAGTAGTCAATAAAGCCTTTTTCATTACTTACGATCGTTTAAATAAAGAATTCCGTGTGCAAAGATAGCATAATTTTAAGATATAACAAAATTATTTGTGCCAAAATGACGTGAAGAAGGCATTTTTTATCATTAAAAGCCACTTTGGCACATGGTTTGCTTTCTTGATTTGCGGATTTAATCCATTTTATCATGAGTATAAACTAATAAAAAATAAGAATTATGGGAAAAATTATTGGAATTGACTTAGGAACTACGAACAGTTGCGTTGCCGTATTCGAAGGCAACGAGCCTGTAGTGATCGCCAACAGTGAAGGCAAGCGTACAACACCTTCTGTCGTTGGCTTTGTGGACAATGGTGAGCGTAAGATCGGTGACCCTGCCAAGCGTCAGGCCATCACTAATCCTAAGAACACCGTGTATTCTATCAAGCGTTTCATGGGTGAGAACTGGCAGCAGACCGAGAAGGAAATCTCTCGCGTACCTTATTCAGTAGTGAATGAGGGTGGCTATCCCCGTGTTGACATCAATGGCCGTAAGTACACCCCGCAGGAGATTTCGGCTATGGTGCTGCAGAAGATGAAGAAGACCGCCGAGGACTATCTGGGCCAGGAGGTGACGGATGCCGTTATCACCGTACCTGCTTACTTCTCCGACTCTCAGCGTCAGGCCACCAAGGAGGCTGGTCAGATTGCAGGTCTGAATGTGAAGCGTATCGTTAACGAGCCAACAGCCGCTGCTTTGGCATACGGTGTCGACAAGGCCAACAAGGATATGAAGATTGCCGTGTTCGACCTCGGTGGCGGTACATTCGATATCTCCATCCTGGAGTTCGGCGGTGGTGTGTTCGAGGTGCTCAGCACCAATGGTGACACCCACCTCGGTGGTGATGACTTCGATCAGGCTATCATCGACTGGCTCGTACAGGAGTTCAAGAACGACGAGGGTGCCGACCTGAAGGCTGACCCGATGGCCATGCAGCGTCTGAAGGAGGCTGCCGAGAAGGCCAAGATCGAGTTGTCTTCTTCTACTTCGACAGAGATTAACCTGCCGTATATCATGCCGGTAGCCGGAGTGCCCAAGCATCTGGTGAAGACCCTTACCCGTGCTAAGTTCGAGCAGTTGGCTCACGATTTGATTCAGGCTTGTCTGGCTCCGTGTCAGAAGGCTATCGCTGATGCCAAGTTGACAACTGCCGATATCGATGAGGTGATTCTCGTTGGTGGCTCCAGCCGTATCCCCGCTGTGCAGACCCTCGTGAAGAACTACTTCGGCAAGGAACCTTCAAAAGGCGTGAACCCCGACGAGGTGGTAGCCGTTGGTGCCGCTATCCAGGGTGCTATCCTGAACAAGGAAGGTGGCGTAGGAGACATCGTATTGCTTGACGTGACTCCGCTGACACTGGGTATCGAGACTATGGGTGGCGTGATGACCAAACTGATCGAGGCCAACTCTACCATCCCCTGCAAGAAGAGCGAAGTGTTCTCTACTGCTGCCGACAATCAGACAGAAGTGACCATCCACGTTCTGCAGGGCGAGCGTCCTATGGCTGCACAGAACAAGTCTATCGGCCAGTTCAACCTCACCGGCATCGCTCCTGCCCGTCGTGGTATTCCTCAGATTGAGGTTACCTTCGACATCGATGCCAACGGTATCCTGAAGGTAAGTGCCAAGGACAAGGCTACTGGCAAGGAGCAGGCCATCCGTATCGAGGCTTCGTCTGGTCTCTCTCAGGACGAGATTAACCGCATGAAGGCCGAGGCTGAGCAGAATGCCGAGAACGATAAGCGTGAGCGTGAGCGCGTCGACAAGATGAACCAGGCTGACTCGATGATCTTCCAGACCGAGAACCAACTTCAGGAACTCGGTGACAAGATCCCCGCACAGCACAAGCCCGCTATCGAGCAGGCCCTCCAGCAACTGAAGGATGCCCACAAGGCTGGCGACGTGGCAGCCATCGACAGCGCCATCGCAGCCCTCAACCAGGCTTGGCAGACGGCCTCAGCCCAGATGTACCAACAGAGCGGTGCCGCAGGTCAGCCCGGTGGTGACACCTATCAGGGCGGTCAGCAGCAAGCCGGTGGCCAGCAGGCAGGCGGCAATAAAGCCGATGATATTCAGGACGCCGACTTCGAGGAGGTTAAGTAACTCCCAAAAGACATGAAATTTTCAAAGATGAAGGACTCTTATTCGAATCCTTCATCTTTTTATGTACAAAAACCATCATCTATCACTTTTCTTTGTATCTCATTGTATATCAAATAATTAAGTTAAGTGATAGATATTTTCAATCTATCACTACTATCACCCACAGTAAAACAACTTGTTTTACTTTCAAAGAAGGCCCATCTATAACGTGTTTAACATACTTCCAACGAAGTAAAACAACTTGTTTTACTATTTAACACAACACAAATACATTACAAATATCTTATTTACAGGCAGTTAACTAATATGAAAGCAAAAGTGATAGTTAGTGACAGTTTTAAAACAACTATCACCTTATATAACCACCTAAATTACAGCATATTATACGAAAAAGTGACACTTTTGCGAAAAAGCTAAGGCGCCTATGCCGGCCGTCTGTATCATGTCTAGTTCAATGTTTGTCATACTCACCTACGTTTATCATTAGGAAAAAAGTCGACGCATACGATTGTTGTGAACACCAATGCTAATTGTCCGCAAAGATACTGATTCTATTTGGTTCTTGCAATGATTTCAGCGATATTTCGATCCCACTATTTGGTTAAACTTTCTGAAATCATGCCTGTTTTTCAGGATATTTGTCGTATATTTGCACAAAAACGCGCCATGAGCAGGAAACTGTTTTGCGAGATTTCACCCTTCACCTATCGCCTCTCGATGGAGAAAGAGATACTGAAGCGGCATCTGAGAGACCTCTTTCGGAAGACCCGCTTCGCCCATGAGCGGACTGAGGCATCCCTGCCCGTCGTCGTCTATCGGCACAACTCGCTGATCCGCCGCCGACTCGGCAATGTCAACATGCAACTGCAAGAGAACAAGGCCACCAACCTCGCCCTCGCCGTGAAGCATATCGACGGGCTGCTGATCCATCCTGGCGAGACGTTCTCAGTATGGAAACTGGTGGGGCGAACCACCAAGCAGAAGGGATACAAAGAAGGACTCACCATCGCCAAGGGACAGCCAGCACAGGGCATCGGAGGCGGGCTCTGCCAACTGTCGAACCTGATACACTGGATGGTCTTGCATAGCGAACTGACCATCACGGAGCACCATCATCACGACGGACTGGACCTCTTTCCAGACTTTGGACGGCAGATACCCTTCGGCACAGGCACCAGCATCTCGTACAACTACATCGACTATCGTGTGAAAAACGAGACCGCCAACACCTATCAACTCCGCCTGAGGGTGGATGATGAATACCTGTGCGGTGAACTCCGTGCCGTATCGCCCCAGACACACTCCTTCCACGTTCATGCCGAGAACGAGTTCTTCTCAGAAGAAGACGGGACGATATACCGCAACGGCCAGGTCTATCGCGACGTCATCGAGCGCGCCACAGGCCGTTGCATCGACAGCCAACTCATCCGTACCAACCACGCCAGAGTGATGTACGAACTTCCCCCAACAGCCACTATCCAAAGAAAATCTTGACGGAGAGTCTGCGGAGTAAGAGGCACCCGTCATAAGGGACGCCAAGTTATAGAGTAAGAGATGCTTAGTCACGCAGTAAAAGATGCCTAGTCACGCAGTAAGGGATGCCTTCTATACCCCCATAGGAGGCATCCCTTACTGTCGTACAAGGCATCAGAACGACTCGTGGAAGGCATCAGAACGAGGGTTAGAAGGCATCCCTATGAACGAACCCCCTGTTTTGCTATGTCGGGATAGCAAAAGAAGGAAAAACAATTATATGGAGAATTCGCAAAATCAGGTCAACACCTAACAGATTCTTCTGAAATACCTTTGTACAAAGGGAATTTGAGATGTTAGGTGTTGGCTAAACACCTAACAAAGACCTAACCAACACCTAACATAACACCTACCTGAAGAACTACCAGAGCAACATGAAGATTGACTCTGGAGCGACTGGTAAGAGAGATGCAGAGATGGGGGGAGCGAGGTGGAAGATGAGTGAGGTGTTGGGTTAGGTGTTTGTTAGGTGTTTGTTAGGTGTTAGGTTAGGTGTTTGAAAGCTGGAAGCCCTTTGTTTAAAGGGCTTCCGGGAAATCAACGTTAGGTGTTAACCTCAAATCGAAAATACGATAATAATTAGTAATTGATATCTATCACAGGGCGGAGGATATCTGTATTAGATAATCCTGTAGTTTGGCTTGGTCTACTTACTTTAATTCCAACATTGATATTCATAGAGATTTTTGCATATTTCAGTTCTGATGTAGTATCGCAAAACAGAAGGATTCCTTGATTTGTTATCCTTGATGGATCAATTGCATTTGCATTGAGGGCAAACGACTCTATTTCAGCATATGTCGCTAAACGCCAAGTTCCCGATATACCTTCTACAGAAGGCCAATTCCGTAGTTCGCCATTAAGACATGTTTCCAAGTCTTTATAATTCTTCTGGGTCTTTATTGCTGGTATATTAGTCTCTTCTGTTGGTGAGAGTAGAACGGCTGTGCTATGAGCGGCATCTACGGAGACGACATAACATCCTTTATATGTTTGTCCTGCGACGGGGGTTTCCGTGTTATCAGAGCCGCCTGAGCCTGCATTGGGATCGTCCGTACCAGAGCCGCCTGAGCCTGAGTCGCTGATGGCATTGGATTCATCGAAGTCGAAGGGGATGGCAGAGGGATCGGTGGTCCAGGCCTGGAGGGTGACGGCACCCTCGAGGGTGACGCCAAGAGGCTCCGTATAGGTGCCTGAGATATTATACCGATTGTTGGCCGTCAAGGCATTCTCGGCGGTATAGGTATAACTGCTGCTACCCGTTTCGCCGCGAGTGAAAGTGACGGTAATCGTAGGTACGCCCTTCGAGGGGAAGGCGAGTTGATGGGGTGCTGCCTCCCAGACGCCAGCGGTAGCCGACTCGGCGAGGGCAAAGGTACAGGTGAGTGGCGACTCTTCCACATAGGAGCCATTAAAACGGATGCCTGAATAGAACGGCGCCACGGAGACGGTGACAGCCGTGACCTCGTCTGGCACCTGGCTGATGGTGACGGTTGAGAGTTCGAGCACCTTGCGTTCCAGTTCCAGGTTGACCGTCTTGCTTTCGCCATCGCCGAGGGAGGCCGTAGCAGAGGCCATCAGCAGGTCGCCCATCGCCTGACCCTCGGCCTGGCTGATGACGGATGTGGGCGAGGGTGTCGCTGGGAACTGGAAATGAGAGAGGTCGCTGGGACTGAGGGCACAGAGCGTGTAGGCGCCTTGTGGCAGTTTGACTGACGCAGAGGCTGATGTATAACTACCAGCGGCATCCGTCTGAAGCGTGCGCACATACTCGCTGCTGCCATTAAAGAGGAAGATGGAGGCGACAGACGATGCGTCTCCCTCCCCACCCCTGGTGTGAGTAACGATACGGAGTTGATTGTCTGACGACTCATAGACAGACTGGAGGTCTGACTCCTGTTCACTACAACTGACGAGACACGCGAAGCCCATGATGGCTGCGGCGGAATGAATCACAAATCTGTTCATAATTCTGCATTTTTGATAGTTAGACATGTTAACATCGGGTGGGCGCTGACGGATTCGAACCGCCGACCCTCTGCTTGTAAGGCAGATGCTCTAAACCAACTGAGCTAAGCGCCCGTGTTTTCAATTGCGGGTGCAAAGGTACAAATAAAAGTGAAGAGCGAAGAGCGAAGAGTGAAGAATTTGCTTCCGCTTAACAAATGTTAACCCTTTTAGGCAAAAAGGCGCTCGATATCCGTCTGTGGGAGGATGGTAAGGACAGACTTGCCGTTGGGCGTATAATTGACGTTCGAACAGGCAAAGAGTTCGTTGATAATCTGCTCCATCTCGTCGTTGGAGAGCACCTGTCCATAAGGCGTGGCGACACACTGGGCTAAGGACAGGGCTACTTTTGAGTTGACAGTTGACAGTTTACTGCTTACAGTTGATTTGACTGTGGCAGAATCATCGGAGAGGGAGTCATCTTCTGAGTCAGCCACAATCTGTCGGATGAGGGTGACAGGGTCTACACCCTCGAGGCCAGCAGGAATGCCGTTGACGGCAAAGGAGTTGCCGCCAAGGTCAGAGAGGTCGAAGCCCATGGCCGTGAGACTGGGCAGCATCTTCTGGAGCACGACAGATTCTGCTGGCGAGAATCTGACAGACTCAGGGAAGAGCAACTGCTGAGTGGCCACCGTATGGTTCTCAAGTTGTTGCAGATAGCGCTCATAACGGATGCGCACATCAGCCCTGTGCTGGTCGATAATCATGAGTCCCGACTTGACGGCAGTCATGATGTAACAGCCCTTATACTGATAGTGAAGGGGAGAGAGGTCTGTGTTTAGGGGTGAGGGATGAGGGGCAAGCGGCGAGAGGTCACCTTCGTCTGCAGGAAAGAGCGACTGGTCTTTCTCAGAAGGCGTGGATGGGCCTGAAGAGACGATATCGTAGAGTTGCTCCCAATCAGGATTCGGAGATACGGAGGTGCGGGGGTACGAGGGCGCGAGATGACCACCCTTGGAAGAGGTAGAGCGGAAGGGGTTGTAGTCTGGGTCATAACTCACCTTGGGGGCCGTGATCTGATCGTGCACGGGGTCGAAGACGGGGATATCAGGCTTGCCCTGCACATCGAAGTCGATAGACGGCACATCGCAGAAACGTCCCAGGGCGTCGCGCACCGTAGCCGTCAGCACCTGCCAGATGGCCTGCTCGTTCTCGAACTTGATTTCCGTCTTCGTGGGATGGATATTCACATCGATAGCCGCAGGAGCGACCTCTATATATAAGAAATAAGGTACCTGCATGCCCTCTGGTATCATGCGGTCGTAGGCCGAGACGACGGCCTTATGAAAATAGGGATGCCGCATGTATCGCCCGTTGACAAAGAAGAAGTCGTGGCCCGCCTTCTTACGGGCTGTCTCAGGCTTGCCCACAAAGCCCGTGATGTTGCAGAGCGACGTCTGCACCTCTACAGGCAGCAACTCCTGGGTGTACTGCCGTCCATAGACATCGGCAATACGCTGGCGCAGGCTGGCAGGCTTGAGGTTCTGCAGTTCTGCCCCATTGTGATGGAGGATGAAGTGGATGTCAGGATAGACCAGCACGATACGCTCAAAGGTCTGGAGGATATTGCTGAGTTCGGTGGTGTTGGACTTGAGGAACTTACGCCGAGCAGGGACATTATAGAACAGATTGTCCACCTTAAAACTGCTGCCCAAGGGAGCGGCTGCTGGTTCCTGAGCCACCACCTTCGAGGCTGCTATCTGCAAACGCGTGCCAATCTCATCCTCAGCCATACGGGTCAGGAGTTCCACCTGAGCGACAGCAGCGATAGAGGCGAGGGCCTCCCCACGGAATCCCATCGTATGGAGGGCAAAGAGGTCGTCAGCCTGGCGAATCTTCGACGTCGCATGGCGCTCGAAAGCCAGACGGGCGTCCGTCTCAGACATGCCCTTTCCGTCGTCGATGACCTGGATAGAGGTGCGCCCTGCGTCGACAATGATCACACGGATGGTCTTCGCACCAGCATCGACAGCATTCTCCACGAGTTCCTTGACCACCGAGGCTGGTCGCTGGATCACCTCACCAGCAGCAATCTGGTTGGCAACGCTGTCAGGGAGAAGAGAGATGATATCGGACATTTCTGTTTACAGTTTACAGTTTACGGTTTACAGATGATTACTCTGTGGCGGTAACAGGTTCCTGAGGCTCTTCGGAAACGGGTTCTTGAGGCTCTTCGGTAACAGGTTCCTGGGGCTCTTCGGAAACAGGCTCTTGAGTTTCTTCAGTAGCGAGCGGCTTAGCCGAGTCTTCACTTACCTTTTTTTTCTTTTCATCATTACCTTTTTTGTCATTCTTCCCACGCCAGTTGAAGATGTCGTAACGGTTGATGGGGCGAATATAGTCGTACCACATGAAGCCTGGCAGATGCTTGCGATCAGCAGGAATCTGGTTGAGGGGATACATCGTGCCAGAGGTCTTAGGGGTCCACACGCTCTCGAGTTTTTGGTCCTTGAGGAACATGCGGAGTTCGCTGGTCTCCTGATAATTGTAGATGATAGGCAGCGTGTCGCCCTCCTCGAAATAGTAGCCGATGAGCACATTGTCCTTCGCCCTGGCCTGCCGTATCTTACCCTCTACGAAATAAGAGAACATCTCACGAGAGGACACCTGATTGTAGCAGGCCGTATCCGACTTCAACTGCTGGATGGAGAAGGCATTGCCGATGATATGGGTATGGTCGATCACAGAGTCTCGTATATAGACATTGACGAGGTCGCCCACCAGTTGCTGGCCGTTGTTCCACATGATGGGATCATGGTAAAGCGTCATGCAAGAGTCTTTCGAGTTATAGACGAGTGAGTCGCAGACGGCCTGCACATCACGACGGAAGGCCCTGACATGATGATAGGCATGGATCTTACGATAGACGGAGTCGGTCTCGATATTGAAGGTGACGAGTTTGAATGTGTCAGCATGCACGAAGAGCGAGTCGCCCTGCGAGAAGTCGATGGCTACAGCGCTGTCTGTACACATGGCATAACCAGTGTGTTCGTAGTACTCGCCATAGTTGCCTGTGAACTTATTACGATTGACGGAGTCGACATAGACTACATCATAGAAAGCCTGGCTGAAGCCCATCTTACTATCATAGTAGACGCTGTCGCCTACCAGCATCTTTCCCCCGTTGGTCATCACAGAACGGTTCATCAGCCGCGCCCGTTCCAGTTTGGTGTCGTAAAAGCCCAACTCTGAGTAGATATGATTGTTGCCTGAGGTGATGTTTGAGGGTCCTACGATGTGGGCCATCGAGTTATGATTGTCATAATAGAGGGTATCGGTGGTGAGGAAGAAGTCTGGATTCTTCATCTTCACGTCGTAATTGAACACCGACATCTTCGTCTGCGTGTTATACTCGCCCCAGTCGGAGGTCAGCGTCGTTTTACCGTCGACCATCTTACCCCCCTCGAAGAAATAGGCGTTATCATAGATACGGTCGAAATCGAGGGAGTCTGTGTAGAGTACGGTCTTACGATGTCTGAGCACGACATTGTATCTGGCACGCGCTATCTGCTCATTGCCGTCATAGTAGGCGTAGTCGCTGAAAAGTGAGAGTGTATCACCCTGATACATCTTCACATTCCCAAAAGCCTCGAAGGAGTTGGAGGCCTCATAGAAGTAGGCGCTGTCGCAATAGAGCCGTGCCCCCTGATGGGTGAAGTGGACCTTGCCGTTGAGGATGGTGGCATCGGCATTGAGGCGCTGGTCGTAGTGAAGCACATCGGCGTGGACCAGATAGACACGTGAGTCCTGGACCTTGGCTCTGCGGGCTGGGCGCTTCGTCTTCCCCTTCTGGGCATAAGTGTCGAGACTGGTATAACACACCAGCACACACAACAACGCCACCAGATATAAGAAAGACCTTCTCACTTCTTACCTCTCACCTCTCACCACTACTTAATCCACCCTTCGTATTCGAACTTACAGTCCTGATAGCCATCGTTCAGACGGGTGTAGACATTCTTGATCTTATCGACCACCCACTGATGGATACGATCGTTCTGACGACGCTGCGTCACCACGTCCTTCAGTGTCTGGAAGTCCTCAGAGATAGAAGCCTTATGACCTTCCACACGATTCTTCAACTTGGCGATGACACAGACGGTCTTGCCTCGCTGGTTGATCATTTGGAAAGCATGCGACACCTGTCCCACCTGCATCGTATCGACGACCTTTGCCACCTCTGGAGGCAGGTCCTGCATCTTGAAGCGAGAGGTGATACGACCAGACTGGTCGCTATTCGACATCAGGCCCTTGTTATTACGAGTGTCCTTATCGTCGGAGAGCATCGAGGCGGCTTCCTCGAAGGAAAACTTCTCTGCACGGATATCATCAGCGATGGAGTCGAGACGAGCCAGCGTACGCTCGACAGCCTCGTCAGGAACAATCGGCTTACGGAGAATATGACGCACGTTGACCTTGTCGCCACGCTTCTCGATGAGTTGGATGATATGGAAGCCGAACTCAGACTCCACGATCTTCGACACCTTCTTGGGATCGGTAAGATTGAAGGCCACCGAAGCGAAAGCAGGATCGAGCATACCTCGTCCAGAGAAACCTAATTCGCCACCACGACGGGCAGTACCAGGATCCTCGGAATAGAGACGGGCCAGCGTAGAGAACGAGGCGTCGCCGCGATTCACACGGTCTGTATACTCACGGAGTTCATCCTTCACTCGATTCAGTTCCTCGACAGGGATCTTAGGCGTGTTCTGGACAATCTCCACCTCCACCTCGGTAGGGATGAAAGGCAGACTGTCCTGTGGCATATCCTTGAAATAGCGGCGCACCTCAGCAGGTGTGACGGCGATATCCTCAACGAGTTTCATCTTCATCTTCTGCACCATCTGACGGTCTTTCAGTTCCTCGCGCAAGTCGTTACGAATCTGCGACAGGGGCTTATGACGATATTCTTCAAGCCGTTCGCGAGAGCCGTCGACCATCTCGAGCCAGTAGTTGATATGCTGCTCGACCTCTGGTGCCACATCAGCATCAGTCACCTCGATACTGTCGATCTGTGCCTGATGCTTGAACAGTTTCTGCACAGCGATCTGCTCAGGGATCATACAGTCAGGATCGCCATTCCACTTCATTCCTTCCATCGCAGCCTGCATACGGTATGTCTCTACGTCGGATTTGAGGATGGCCTCATCGCCCACGACCCAGATGACCTCGTCGATGACGGTGCCCATGTGTATGGAGTCACTGTCAGCAGGAATAGCGTCACTAGTTTGACTAGTAAAACTAGCATAACCACCACTATTAGTAAAGCCCGCGGCCGCCCCGAAGATGGGGAGACCTACGAGCAGGGTTATGATGTGATTTCTTGTCTTCATCAGTGTCGGTTTACTGTTTTCAATACGTCCTCATATATCTTCACAGGGTAGCGCTGACGAAGTGTTGCCACCCACTCCTGTTCTAGTGCCTGCTGAAGGTCTTCAACCACCTGACTGCGAACATCCGTATAGTCTTCAGGTTTCTTCAACTTCTTGCCATAAACGGCGTCGATGGGATAGTCCTTATTCACCTCGACAGGCTGATCGAGTGCCGTACGGAAGATCTGATGATCGACCAGACGGCTGTCACCCGGCTTGAAGAGTCCCTGCTCCACTCGGATGCGGATGATCGAGTCTGGGTTGAAGGTCTTGCGCAGCACATCAGCCCACTGGCCAAAGGGCAGGCCCTTCACGCAGCGCTTCACAGCCTTGACGTCAGCCTGGTCCTTCACGTGGTAGGCGATACCCTTGAAACGAGGCTCAGGGAAAGCATATTTCTTCTTATGAGCACGGAACCAGGCATCGAGACCAGCCTCATCCTTTGAAGCCTTCTCCCAAACCTGACGGTTGCTGATCTCATAGACCAGCAGTCCATCGTGATACTCCTTGATGAGGTATTTCATATCCGAGTCGACAGCACTCAAGGAGTCTGCGCGACAAGTCATATACTGTTCCTCTGTCATCTGACCACCTGCCACCGCACTATGGATTTTTTGATTGGCGATAGCATCACGGATGCCCTGCTGCTCGAACTGGCGGACGATCTGATCCTTGAGTTCCTCGAAAGGTTCGAGTTGCTTGCGTCCTTTCATCAGGATGATATGGTAGCCGTCTGGTCCCAAGACAGGACGGCTCACCTCTCCCGTCTGGAGCGCATAGGCAGCCTCCTCAAACTCAGGATACACCTGATTAGGACCTATCCACGCCAACTCGCCACCTTTGGCAGCACTTCGACGGTCCTGAGACACCTTATTACAGAGTTCGGCGAAGTCAGCGCCCTGTTTGATGGCCTGCCAGATGGAGTCAGCCCGCTGTGCGACAGTCTTCTGTTCCTCTGGCGTGGCCTTGGAGGAGAGACGGAGGAAGATATGTGCAGGAAGGATGAGTCCCTTTGTACCGATCTGCTCCTTCGCACGGTCATAGGCCTTGCGAGCCTCATCCAGCACCTCGGCATCGGTGGTCATCGTAGGCAGCACCTGCTGATTACGATAGATGGCAAACTCATTCTTAAAGGAGGTCAGTGTGTCAAGTCTGGCATCAACGGCTGCAGCCACCTTCATCTTATAGATGGCATAGAGGTCGGCATATTCCTCGACAGTCTTCTTGTCGATCACGCCCTCCGCATTATTCTTGTTGAAAGAATACTCGAATTCTGAACGCGTCACGTCCACGCCGTTGACCGTCATCACCACAGAGTCAGACTGAGCCTTTACCGTCAAGGCTGCCACCCACAGGGCTGCACATAAAAGAGACTTCTTCATCTTCAGTTTTCAATCTTCAATATTAATCGTTTGGTCTTGAATAGTTTGGAGCCTCACTGGTGATGGTGATATCATGCGGATGGCTCTCGTTTACACCTGCATTGGTGATACGGGTGAACTTCGCATCGTGGAGTTTCTCGATGGTAGCGGCACCACAGTAGCCCATACCAGAGCGCAGACCACCCACCATCTGATAGATCACCTCCTGAACGGTTCCCTTGTAAGGCACACGGCCAGCGATACCCTCTGGCACCAGTTTCTTCACCTCCTTCGTGTCACCCTGGAAGTAACGATCCTTCGAGCCGTGCTTCTGTTCCATGGCTTCGAGAGAGCCCATGCCACGATAACTTTTGAACTTACGACCATTGTAGATGATCGTGTCGCCAGGACTCTCCTCAGTACCAGCCACGAGCGATCCCATCATCACGCAACTGCCACCAGCGGCAAGTGCCTTGACGATATCACCTGAGTAGCGCAGACCGCCATCGGCGATGAGGGGGACACCCGTACCCTTCAGCACGCTATAGACATCGTAGATGGCACTGAGTTGGGGCACGCCCACGCCAGCCACCACACGAGTGGTACAGATAGAGCCTGGGCCGATACCCACCTTGATAGCATCAGCACCGTTGTCAACAAGCATCTTGGCAGCCTCGCCTGTAGCGACGTTACCAACGACGATATCGATTTGGGGGAACATCTTCTTGGCTTCGACCAGTTTCTCGATCACAGACTTCGAATGACCATGAGCCGTATCGATGACGATGGCATCGGCACCAGCGTCGACGAGAGCCTGCATACGATCGAGCGTATCAGCCGTCACACCCACACCTGCTGCCACACGCAGACGACCCTTCTCGTCCTTACAGGCCATCGGCTTGTCCTTGGCCTTGGTGATATCCTTATAGGTGATGAGTCCGATCAGACGGTTATCCTTGTCCACAACGGGCAGTTTCTCAATCTTATTTCTCTGCAGGATCTCTGATGCTGCCATCAGGTCTGTCTGCTGATGGGTGGTCACAAGGTGATCCTTCGACATGACCTCGTCTACAGGACGATTCAACTGGCGCTCGAAGCGGAGGTCACGGTTGGTGACGATACCTACCAGACGGTTGTCTTCGTCGACCACAGGAATACCACCGATATGATACTCCGACATGATATCGAGAGCCTGAGCCACCGTCGAGCCTAAGGGGATGGTGATAGGATCGTAGATCATACCGTTCTCAGCACGCTTCACAATGGCCACCTGACGGGCCTGGTCTTCGATAGACATATTCTTATGGATGACGCCGATACCACCTTCACGGGCGATGGCGATGGCCATCTGCGACTCTGTCACCGTATCCATAGCAGCCGTCACAAAGGGTACGTTCAACTCGATGTTGCGCGAGAAACGGGTTTTCAACTCTACTGTCTTAGGCAGTACCTCCGAATAAGCGGGAATCAACAGGACGTCGTCGAAAGTGAGGCCGTCCATCACAATCTTGTCTGCAATAAATGAAGCCATAATTTATACCTTTCTTAAAATATTGCGTGCAAAGGTACAAAAAAAGATTGAACATTGAACATTGAAGATTGAAGAATTTATATAGACTTGTTATTTTTTAACTTTCAATCTTCAATTTTCAATGTTCAATATCGTTTAGTTCGCCATTTCCGAGAGGAACTTGATCCTCACCAGTCTGATCTCATCCTCCGAGTATTCGTCGCCCAACTCCTTCTGGGCCACACTCAGGCGGTCTGTATCCGACTCACAGAAATAGTCGTAGATATCGTCGACATGATCTTCGTCCATCACCTCGTCGAGGAAGTAGTCGATATTCAGTTTAGTACCGCTGTAGACGATTGCCTCCACCTCGTCGAGCAGTTCCTCGAACTCAATGCCCTGAGCAGCAGCGATGTCGTCGAGGGCGATCTGACGGTCAATGCTCTGGATGATCTTCACCTTCAGCATCGACTTCTTCGCCACCGTACGGACGCGCATGTCCACCTGACGCTCTATCTCGTTCTCTTCACAGTAGTTCTTGATCAGGTCGACGAACTCCTTGGCATAGGGCTGTTTCACCTTGCCCTCTCCCACCCCTTGGATGTTCTTCAGTTCCTCGAGGGTGATAGGATAGTCGGTGGCCATCTGCTCGAGCGACACATCCTGGAAGATGACGTATGGCGGACGCTCCAGCCGCTTCGACACCTTCTTGCGCAGTTCGCGCAACATCGCACTCAGCGTGGGGTCGAGGGCACTGATGCCACCCTCCTGGTCTGGGATCTCGTCGTCGCCATTGAACTCTGTGTCCTTCACGATCATGAACGAGTGGGGCGACTTCAGGAACTTCTTTCCTGCGGCCGTCACCTTCAGCAGTCCGTAGTTCTCCACCTCCTTCAGCAGATAGCCTGCGATGAGGGCCTGACGGATCACAGGATTCCAGATCTTCTCATCATCGTCGGCACCTGCGCCGAAATTCTCAAAGTCCTCATGGTGATGGGCCAGTATCTCGTCTGTCTCCTTGCCTGTGATGAAGTCGATGACGTAGTCGGCACGGAAGTTCTCCTTGATCTCAAGGATAGACTTCAAGACAATCACCAACTGGTCTTTCGCCTCGATCTCTGTCTTCGGATGCAGACAGTTGTCACAGTTGCCGCAGTTGTCCTTGGGATAGGTCTCGCCGAAGTAGTGTAGCAGCATCTTCCTGCGGCAGATGGAGGTCTCCGCATAGGCAGCCGTCTCTACGAGCAACTGGCGGCCGATATCCTGTTCTGCCACAGGCTTACCCTCCATGAACTTATCCAGTTTCTGGAGGTCCTTGTTCGAGTAGAAGGCGATACATAAGCCCTCGCCACCGTCACGGCCAGCGCGACCTGTCTCCTGATAGTAGCCTTCCAGCGACTTGGGAATATCATAATGTATCACGAAGCGCACATCAGGCTTGTCGATACCCATGCCAAAGGCGATAGTAGCCACGATTACGTCGATATTCTCCATCAGGAAGTCATCCTGCGTCTGGGTTCGTGTACCAGAGTCCAAGCCTGCATGATAGGCGGCCGCCTTGATGTCGTTGGCCTGGAGCACAGCCGCCAGTTCCTCCACCTTCTTACGCGACAGACAGTAGATGATACCGCTCTTGCCTGGATGCTGTTTGATGAACTTGATGATATCCTTGTCCACATCCTTCGTCTTGGCACGCACCTCGTAATAGAGGTTCGGACGGTTGAACGAACTCTTGAACTCCTTCGCCTCAGTCATGCCCAGGTTCTTCTTGATGTCAGTGCGCACCTTGTCTGTGGCTGTGGCCGTCAGTGCGATGATGGGCGCCTTGCCGATCTCGTTGACGATAGGAAGGATACGACGGTACTCAGGGCGGAAGTCATGTCCCCACTCTGAGATACAGTGGGCCTCGTCGACGGCATAGAACGAGATCTTCACCGTCTTCAGGAACTCCACATTGTCCTCCTTCGTCAACGACTCAGGGGCGACGTAAAGCAGTTTGGTCCGACCTGAGAGGATGTCTGTCTTCACCTGATCGATAGCGGCCTTGTTCAACGAAGAGTTCAGATAGTGGGCCGTCCCCTCGTGCTCACTGAGGTTTGAGATGACGTCCACCTGATTCTTCATCAGGGCAATCAAGGGCGAGATGACAATGGCTGTACCATCCATCAGTAGCGAGGGCAGTTGATAACACAGCGACTTTCCACCACCTGTGGGCATGAGCACGAACGTGTCGTTGCCGTCCATCAGGTTCTGGATGATACGCTCCTGGTCTCCCTTGAACTTGTCGAAACCGAAGTATTTCTTCAGGGCTTCAGTCAGATTTATCTTTTCGCTCATATAGTTTAGTTATTAGGCTTTTCTCTATCACATTCGCGACTTTGCCAACTGCTCACGCACGTAGTCGGCTGTCACTTCAAATTTCTTTACTTTCTGCGAGGGTATGGAGTACATGGCCTCCATCATCACATTCTCTACGATGGATCGCAGACCACGGGCTCCGAGTTTGAATTCTATAGCCTTCTCCACAATCGTATCGAGAGCCTCCTGGGTGAACTCCAGTGTCACACCATCCAACTCGAAGAGTTTCTGATATTGTTTTACAATCGAATTCTTCGGTTCCGTCAGGATCTTCTGCAGCGCAGTCTTGTCGAGCGGGTTCAGATAAGTGAGCACAGGCAGGCGGCCGATAATCTCTGGGATCATGCCGAAGGCCTTCAGGTCCTGGGGTTGTACATACTTCATCAAGTCCTTCTTGTCGATCTTCTGCACATTCTGCACGGAGTTGTATCCCACCACGTGTGTGTTCAGTCTCTGGGCGATCTTCCGCTCGATGCCGTCGAAGGCACCTCCACAGATAAAGAGGATATTCCTGGTGTCCACGTGGATATAGTCCTGATCGGGATGCTTGCGCCCACCCTTGGGCGGCACGTTCACCATCGTACCCTCCAACAGTTTCAGAAGACCCTGTTGCACACCCTCGCCACTGACGTCACGGGTGATGGAGGGATTGTCTCCCTTACGGGCTATCTTATCGATCTCGTCGATGAAGACGATACCCTCCTGGGCACGCTCCACATTATAGTCAGCCACCTGGAGCAGACGGGTGAGGATGCTCTCCACGTCTTCGCCCACATAGCCAGCCTCCGTGAGCACCGTCGCGTCGACGATGGTGAAGGGCACGTCGAGCATCTTGGCGATAGTCCGCGCCAGCAGGGTCTTACCCGTTCCTGTCGAGCCCACCATGATGATGTTCGACTTCTCGATCTCCACCCCGTCCTTGTCTGGGGCCTGGTTGAGTCGCTTATAGTGGTTGTACACTGCAACGGAGAGATAGCGTTTCGCCTCGTCCTGGCCGACCACGTAATCGTCGAGGTAGGCCTTGATCTCCTTCGGCTTGGGCACCTTGCCCTGCTTCTTTCCCCCAGCAGTAGTGGCACCGCCGTTCGTGGCGGGCATATTCTCCTGCACAATGCGATAGGCCTGCTGGGCACAGTCCTCACAGATATAGCCGTTGAGTCCTGTGATCAGCAGTCTTACTTCCCTTTCGCTCCGTCCGCAGAAACTACATTCTTTTCTCAGTTTTGCCATATATACGTTTTACTGCTTCCTGCTCAGCACCGTATCGATCATGCCGTAGGCCTTGGCCTCCTCGGCGGTCATCCAGTAGTTACGGTCTGAGTCGGCATACACCTTGTCGTAGGGGGTATGCGAGTGTTCTGAAATGATGGTGTAGAGTTCCTTCTTGAACTTCAGGATCTCCTTGGCCTCGATCTCGATATCTGAGGCCTGTCCCTGCACGCCTCCGAGAGGCTGGTGAATCATCACGCGGCTGTGGGGCAGTGCCGAGCGCTTGCCCTCCTTGCCTGCCACGAGCAGCACGGCTCCCATCGAGGCGGCCATGCCTGTACAGATGGTGGCCACGTCGCTGGAGATGAACTGCATTGTGTCGTAGATACCCAGTCCTGCGGTCACGCTGCCGCCAGGCGAGTTGATGTAGATCGAGATGTCCTTGCCTGAGTCTACCGAGTCGAGGTAGAGCAACTGTGCCTGCAGCGTGTTGGCGGTATAGTCGTCAATCTGCGTGCCGAGGAAGATGATACGGTCCATCATCAGCCTCGAGAACACATCCATCTGCGTCACATTCAACTGGCGCTCCTCGAGGATATAGGGGTTCAGATACTGGGCCTGAGCCTTCATCACTTCGTCTACCGTGAGTCCGTCCATGCCTAAATGGCGGACTGCATACTTTCTAAAATCGTTTCTATCGTTCATATTCTAATATCATTTTAAACAAAAAAGAGCGGTTACCGACCTTTTTCACTTGTGTTTGGGACACAAAGTTACATAAAAAAGTCGATAACCGCCCTAAATAAGTGGTTATTTTTTCCTAAAAATACTTATTTTTCTTGCATCGTCTTGTTAAAGTCCTCCAAACTGACCTCTTTCTTCGTCAGTTTGACGACAGTTTTGAGCGTCTCGACGAGTTTCTGGTCTACGGCGCGATCCACAAATCCGTCGATGTTCTCACGCTTCTTCAACTGCTCGGCGGCATAGTTCTCCAGCACGTCGTCAGGCACGTTCGACATACCGTACTGAGCGAACTGCTGACGGATGGCATCCTTGGCGACGGCCTTCACGTCGGCATCCTCCACCTTGATCTGGTTGGCAGCCACGAGTTGCTCCTTGATCAGGTGCCACTTCAGTTCCTTGATGCTGCCCTCGAAGTTCTTCTCCACGTAGTCGGCATCCTTGTCCTTGTTGTTCTGCAGCATCACGCGCTTCAGCAGGGCCTCTGGGAAGGCCACCTCGCCCACCTTCTTCTCCATGTAGGCGCGCAGGTCGATCAGGAACTTATAGTCGCTGTTGCCCTGCAACTGTGGCTTGATGGTCTCTGCGATCTTCTCACGGAAGGCCTTCTCGTCCTTCACCGTTCCCTCGCCGAACACACGGTCGAAGAGTTGCTGGTTCACTTCTGCTGGCTGGAAGTGGCGGATCTCGTTGATCTGATAACTGAAGTCGCTGTCCAGGTCTTTCACCTGCTCCTTGTCCACTTTAAGCAAGGCAGCAACCTCGGCGTCGTTGTCAGGATAGGCCTTCTTGGGGTTGAAGGTAATCACGTCACCCTTCTTTGCTCCGTCGAAGAGTTTGCGCTGCTTGTCCTCCTTGATATAGGCGGGCATAATCATTGCAGCCTCGTTGCTGAGGCCGTCTTCCTTCGTGTTACCCTTCTGGTCGAGTTCGCGCAGGGCACCTGTCAGCGTATCGTTGCCGCTGAAGGTCTCGGCATCCTTGAATTCACCAGCCTGCGAAGCGTACATCTGCACCTGGTCGTCGATGAGTTTGTCGTCTACCTTGATATCATAATAGGTCAACTTGTCCTTGTCTGTCAGTTCGGCCTTCATCTCAGGAGCGACGGCAATGTCGAACACGAACTCCAGGTCGCCTTCCTTCTCGAAGTCCTGGGGTTTCTGCTTCTCCTGGTTCGGCAGGGGCTCGCCCAGCATCTGTATCTTGTTCTCCTGGATATAGCCATAGAGTTTCTCACTGATCAGGCGGTTCACCTCGTCCACCTTCGCGGCGGTACCATACTGACGCTTAATCATTCCCATGGGCACCTGGCCAGGACGGAACCCAGGCACCTGGGCCTTCTTACGATAGTCTTTCAGTGTCTTCTCTACCTTCTCCTGATAGTCTGCGGGCTCGATGACCATAGTCATGACGCCATTGATTTTATCAGGGCAATCAAATGTAATTTTCATCTTTCTTTATACCTTATATATTAATATATTCAAATTATGGGGTGCAAAAGTACTAATTTTTTAGTTTACACTTTACGGTTTACGGTTTACAGACGATTACTTTTATAGATAATTAACTATAAATAGGAGCCTTTAGAACATTTCATCTGTAAACTGTAAACCGTAAACTACATCTCTCCCTCTTCTTTCGCCTTGCGCTCCTCTTCGAGCAGTTGGAAGTCCTTCTGGCGTAGCACGAACGAGTCGGTGAGGTATTTCTCGCGCACAATCTTGTTCTGTGCCAGTTCCTCAGGCGAGCCCTGGAAGAGGATGCGCCCCTCGAAGAGCAGATAGGCACGGTTCGTGATACAGAGCGTATCCTCCACGTTGTGGTCAGTGATGAGGATGCCGATATTTCGGTCCTTCAGTTTCCACACGATGAACTGGATATCCTCCACGGCGATGGGGTCGACGCCCGCAAAGGGCTCGTCGAGCATGATGAACTTAGGCTCGATGGCCAGGCAACGGGCGATTTCCGTCCTTCGGCGCTCACCGCCCGACAACTGGTCACCCTTGTTCTTGCGCACCTTGCCCAGACGGAACTCCTTGATCAGTTCCTCCAGTTTCTGCAGTTGGTAGTCGCGCGGCTTGCCCGTCATCTCGAGCACAGAGAGGATATTGTCCTCGACACTCATCTTACGGAACACGCTCGCCTCCTGCGCCAGATAGCCGATGCCCGCACGCGCACGCTTATACACAGGGTAGTTCGTCACCTCCTCGTTGCCCAGGTAGATATGCCCTCCGTTGGGCACAATCAGACCCGTGGTCATATAGAAAGAGGTGGTCTTGCCGGCACCGTTAGGGCCCAGCAGACCCACGATCTCACCCTGCTTCACGTCGAAACTCACGTCGTTCACCACCGTACGTTTACCATACCGTTTCACGAGACCTTCCGTCCGCAGCACCAGCCGCTCCTCTTGCTGATTTTTTTCCATATCGGCTGCAAAATTACAAAAAAACTGTCAACTATCGCCAACAACGGTCATCTTTTTACTTTTTTTCTCACACTTACCAGATCTCGATGCGGTTCTCAGGCCTGACGAATCCCTTGCCGCCAGTGATGCCGAAGAGACGGTAGAACTCGTCCATCAGGTACACGTTGCCGTTGACACGGATGGAATGGATGGAATGTTCATCATCGTTGAACTCCCTGAAAGTCTCGTCACTGAAGTTCGCCATCCAGCCAGTTTCTTCTGGAGCGCCTCCTTGTCGGCTCCTGCCTGAGCATTGTCGAAGGCAGCCTTCAGCCGCGCCAGCACCTCGTCCCCCTCCGTCCTGTCGGCGAGCGACTTCTGGAACTCGGTCCGTATTTTCGCCTGTTCGGCGATGGGTCCGTTCGAGTCCTCGCCCTTCTTCAGCGGGTTGGTCTCAAGCCATCCGCCAACGGCAAACTGGTAAAAGTCGTCGCCGGCATAAGTGCTCAGATCCCAATACGAAGCGAACTCCGACGGCTCCACGATGTTTTCCCATACGCCGGCAGGCTCTTCGCCGCCAGAGGGGTTGTCGGCCACACCCATGTCTGCGGTACACGACGCCACGAGAAGACCAGCCGTCAGTACGAGGGCAGCCATCCAGAAGTTCATTTTTACCATTCTCATTATTCCTATCATCAGTTAATTGATTTTTCTATTCAGGTGCAAAGATACGAAAATAAATTCATACCGCCAAATTATTCTCTGTATTTTTACATGACAAACCAAAAAGGACAAAGCAGAATTACAAATTACAGATTACAGTTTCAAAACGGGATGGTGGTTGAGCAGAATGATGATAAAAGCAAATAAACGTTAAATAAGTTTTTATATTTATATATAAAATATTATATATAAATATAAACTTTCATATCTCATAGCACAAGAGGAACGCATAAAAAAACTGTAATCTGTAATTTGTAATGGACAGGGCAAGACAGAAACGCCATATTCACACACAACAACACCACACGATAAACATTGACATAACCAGGCATGCCGATAATACGCAGACAGCCGCCACGCGCAACGGGCTCTATCAGGATGGTGCGTGCAAGATATCTGCACCATATAGCGCAAGGCATTAGCATGAAGCACGGAAGGCATTGCAACGAGATACGGAAGGCATTAGGATGAGGCGCGGAAGGCATTAGAATGGCTATCGAGGCGGAAAGACACGGCAAAACGGCGGTGCGTGATAAATCAAATTTATAAATTTTAACAAAGAAAATTATTTAACAATTTGGCCAAAAGGAAAATTTTTTGTACCTTTGTGGCAGAATTACGAAGCAAATGACTAAGACGATTTACACATCCCTCATCCTGACGCTCCTGATGCTGACGGCTACGCCTTGCCTAAAGGCGCAGCAGACGACACAGGCGACGCAGCAGGCGCTGGTGATCAACGAGATCATGCAGTCGAACATCGACTGTATCATGGACGACAAGAAGGAGTTTCCTGACTCGTGGGTGGAACTGTACAACAACAGCGACGGCGCCATCCAACTGAAGGGCTACCGCCTGGGGATCACCACCGTGGCCGACGACGCCTACCAACTGCCCTCCAGGAACATCCAGCCCAGGGGACGGCTGCTGGTATACTGCGACAGGGAGAAGACAGGCCTGCACACGGACTTCAGACTGGAGTCGGGCAAGGGCTGCAACGTGTACCTCTTCAAGGGAGAGACGGTGACAGACAGTCTGCCGGCTCCGCTGAAGAAGATGCCGGCTCCGAACATCGCCTACGGACGGGAGACGGACGGCGGCAGCCTGTGGGGCTACCAACTGAAGGCCTCGCCAGGGGAGAAGAACGACGGTGGCATCTGCGATCACGACCACGTGCTGGGCGACGTCGTGTTCAGCGAGAAAGGCCGCGCCACGGCGGGTCCGCTCCGTCTGCAACTGACGCTCAGCCTGCCCCAGGGGAGTCCCGAGGGCACGGAGATCAGATACACCACTGACGGCAAGGAGCCTACGGCCACCAGCCGCCTCTACACGGCGCCCATCAACATCGCCAGATCGACCGTGGTGCGAGCCAGACTGTTCTGCGAGGGATGGCTCTCACCCGTGAGCACCGCCGAGTCGTATATCAGCCACGGACGGGAGATCACGCTCCCCGTGGTCTCCATCGCCATCGACAAGGACTACCTGGACGACGCGAAGATCGGCATCTACGCCAACAACAACGGCAGCAAGCGGAACGACTGGCGACGGCCCATGAACATCGAGTTCTTCTTCAACCCTGAAGCAGACAGCGACCTGAACCAACTCTGCGAGACGCGCATCGCCGGCGGTGCCACGCGCAGTGCGGCGCTCAAAACCATGGCCATCTATGCCCACAAACGCTTCGGCACCAAGCGCTTCGACTACGAGTTCTTCCCAGACCAGAAGCCAGGACTGACGGACTTCAAGTCGCTGCTGCTGCGCAATGCGGGCAACGACTTCGACTACCTCTACATGCGCGACGCCATCATCCAGCGAACAATGGTCAGGCATACCGACCTCGACTGGCAGGCCTGGCAACCCGCCATCGTCTACATCAACGGCACCTACCGCGGCATGCTCAACATCCGCGAACGCAGCAACGAGGACAACATCTACACCAACTATGGCGGGCTGGAGGACATCGACATGGTAGAGAACTGGGACCAACTGAAGGCGGGCACTTGGGACAACTACAACGCCTTCAAGGCCTTCTACAAACAGCACGGACACACCAGGGCGGAGTTCGAACAGTGGATGGACTGCTCGGTGTTTATGGACCTGATGATCACCAACCTCTACTTCTGCAACCTCGACTTCCCTGGCAACAACATCGTGATGTGGCGCCCCAGGACTGAGGACGGACGCTGGCGGTGGCTGATCAAGGATACCGACTTCGGACTCGGACTCTACGACCGCGACGTGGAGTACAATATCGTGGAGTGGATCTACAACCCCAACTACGACAAGGACAACAGTTGGGGCAACTTGTCGGCCGCCACCCAACTTTTCAGGCGGCTGACGGACGACGACGACTTCAGGCGCGAGTTCATCGACAGATGCTATATCTACATGGGCGACTTCATGAACGACCAGGGCGTCAGCGAGGTATGGGACCCGATGTACGAGATGATCAAGGCCGAATATCCTCACCACCGCGCTCTCTTCAACCGCTGGTGGCCCAACTACACCACCGAACTGGAGAACGCCCACGCCTGGCTCAGAAGGCGCACACCCGTGTTCAGCAGGCATCTGGCCGAATATTATGACCTCGGCAAGCCCGTGACAATGACCGTCAACACCGCCCTGAAGAACGCCGCAGAGGGACACTTCCGCTTCAACGGCGTCAGCCTCTCGAAAGGCACATTCAACGGGCACTTCCTCACAGGGCGGCACATCACCCTCGAGCCTGGCGAAGAGTCGACCCTCAACGTGACGGGCTGGAGGACGATCGTCAACGGAGCATCACAGGAGCACCCAGGAGCCAGGCTGGAGATGGATGTGCCTGAGTGCAACAGCCTCATCGTCAGCGCCCTGCTCGACGGAGAGACCAGCATCGGCACCCTCCGCACTGACACAGGCAGCCACGACGTCTACGACCTGAGCGGACGGAAGGTGCGCACTGGCACCACCTCGCTCGAGGGCCTGCCCAGCGGCATCTACATCGTAGGCGGAAGGAAGGTGGTCAAATAAACCATGTTTATTTTGGCAGTGTCAGAAAAATGTTGTACCTTTGCAGCCGATATCACAGAGACGAACAATGAAGAAGATCATATTCCTCGTGTGCATAGCGCTGCTGGCCGCCTGCCACAAAGATGACGACAACGACAAACAGGAAGACCTCCCTGGACGCACAGTGCTCGTATACATGTCTGGAGAGAACTCGCTCTCTTACACCGCCCCCGTAGACCTGCAAGAGATGAAGGAGGGCTCGAAGAAGATCGGCAAGAACGACAATCTGCTCGTGTACTACGACCGCAGGCAGACGGGCGAACTGCCCTGGCTAGGGCGCATCAAGGACGGCATCATCATCGACTCCGTCTCCGTCGCTGACATGAACATCAGCAACGTGGACCCCCCTGCCAGCGACCCACACGTGATGGAAGACGTGCTCAAATACGCCTACAGCCACTACCCTGCCCTCGACGGCTACGGACTCGTGCTCTGGGGGCACTGCAACGGATGGGTGCTGGAAGACTCTATCGCCTACACCAGAGCCTGGGGCATCGACGACGGGCGCGACCAGCCTGGCGGACCAGGAAGGGTGCTCATCAACATTCCCACCATCCGCCGCGTGCTGGAGAAACAGCCACACCTCGACTTCATCTTCGCTGACTGCTGCCTCTTCATGTGCATGGAGTCGGTCTACGAACTGCGCGAGGTGGCGGACTACATCATCGGACCGCCTGCGGAGATACCCACTGACGGCGCACCCTACGCCACGATGGTGCCTGCCATGTTCGACCGCGACGACTTCGCCACCAAGATGGTCGAAAACTACTACGAGGACTACGAGCACGACCTGCTGCTCACGGCGGTGGAGACCAAGGGGATGGACGAACTGGCCGAGGCCACGCGCAACGTGCTGGAGGCCATCTACGACAGACTCGACACAGAATATCCTGACGTGAGCGGACTTATACATTATTACTATGACTCGACGAACGACGGCACCTTCAAGTCGTGGGCGGCGACCTACCACGACGCAGGCGACTTCATCATGAGATACGCCACTGACGAGGAGTATCGGACCTGGAAGGAGGCGCTGGACAACGTGATAGTGGCAAAGACCTACGCGGAGTGGTGGACGACGGACAAGAACTGGAATCCATACTACACCGACTTCACGATGTCGCCAGAGAGGGCCCACGGACTGTCGATGTTCATACGACAAGACCCTATTTCGTACTACTACCAACGCAGGAACCCTGAACTCGAGAGATTCCTGTGGTACTATGCCGTGTGGGAAAGGCCAACGACGGAATGACGGAAAAGGTAAAAAAGTGAAAAGGTGAAGAGGTGAAAGGGTGAAAAAATGATAATACTGAAATGCCTGGCGACACTGGGACGCTACCTGATGCTGATGGGACGGACTTTCTCCGTGCCTGAACGTATGCGCATGTTCCTCAAACAGTATGTCAAGGAGATGGCGCAACTGGGTGTGAACTCCATCGGCATCGTGCTGCTCATCTCGTTCTTCATCGGAGCTGTGATCTGCATCCAGATGAAACTCAACATCCAGAGCCCCTGGATGCCCAGATGGGTGTCAGGGTATACCACGCGAGAAATCCTGCTGCTGGAGTTTTCCAGTTCGATCATGTGTCTGATACTGGCAGGAAAGGTGGGGTCGAACATCGCCTCGGAGATCGGCACCATGCGCGTCACACAGCAGATCGACGCCCTCGAGATCATGGGCGTGAACTCCGCCTGCTACCTCATACTGCCGAAGATCATGGGCATGCTCACAATCATGCCCTTCCTCGTGATCTTCTCCTCGGCAACGGGCATCCTCGGCGCTTATGCCACTGCCTACATAGGGCACGTGCTACCGCCTGACGACCTGACACTCGGCCTGCAACACTCGTTCAAACCCTGGTTCATGTGGATGTCAATCATCAAGAGCCAGTTCTTCGCCTTCATCATCTCGAGCGTGCCCGCCTTCTGCGGATACACCGTCGAGGGAGGCTCGGTGAACGTGGGCAAGGCCTCGACAGACGCCGTCGTCACGTCGAGCGTGCTCATCCTATTCAGTGATGTCTTCCTGACACAACTCTTGAGTTGATGGTTTACAGTTTACAGTTTACGGTTTACAGACATGATTGAAGTAAAAGACCTTTGCAAGAGTTTCGACGGGCGGGAGGTGCTGAAAGACATCAGCACGGTGTTCGAGGACGGCAAGACGAACCTGATCATCGGCCAGAGCGGATCGGGCAAGACGGTGCTCATGAAGAACCTCGTGGGACTGCTCGACCCCACCAGCGGACAGGTGCTTTACGACGGGCGCGACTTCGTGCAGATGTCGAAGCACGAGAAGGTGAGGATGCGCCGCGAGATGGGCATGATCTTCCAGAGTGCTGCCCTCTTCGACTCACTGACGGTGCTGGAGAACGTGATGTTCCCACTCGACATGTTCTCGACGATGAACCTCAGGGAGCGCACCCAACGGGCCATGGACTGTCTGGACCGCGTGAACCTGCACGGGGCGGAGGAGAAGTTCCCTGGCGAGATATCTGGCGGCATGCAGAAGCGTGTGGCCATCGCAAGAGCCATTGCCCTGAATCCTAAATACCTGTTCTGCGACGAGCCCAACTCAGGCCTCGACCCCAAGACGTCGCTCGTGATCGATGACCTGCTGCAGGGCATCACCAAGGAATTCAACATCACCACCATCATCAATACCCACGACATGAACTCGGTGATGGGTATTGGCGAGAACATCATCTTCATCTATGAAGGACACAAGGAATGGCAGGGGGTGAGCAGTGAGATCATGCACTCGACGAACACCCGTCTGACGGACTTCATCTTCGCCAGCGACCTGCTGAAGAACATGCGGCAATTGGTCTTAAAGAGTGAAGAATGAAGAATCGGCCTGCTTCGTATCACCGAGGTCAGAGTGGCGGTAGCAAATTCTTCACTCTTCATTCTTCACTTTTTACAATTCGGAAGCCGTAGTCGAGGAGGATGGCGGATTCAGTGAAGCGTGTGCGTAATGAGCGGCTGTTGAGCAGGACGCAGTAGAGCGTGCGGCCATTGCGCGTGGCAGCAGAGGCGAGACAGTAGCCAGCCTGACGGGTGTAGCCCGTCTTCACACCCAGACAACCCTCGTAGGTCGACAGCAGTTGATTCGTATTATAGCAGTCCATGTGGCGCCCGTCTGTCATCGGCACCTTCCGTTCGACAGTGCCCACGATGGCGGCAAAGAGGCTGTCGCGCATCGCATAGCGCGCCAGACGGACCAGGTCGCTCGCCGTACTGTAGTTGTCAGGGGCAGGCATGCCGTTGGGATTGGCGAAGTGGGTGCTGGTCATACCCAGGTATTCAGCCTTCTCGTTCATCATCTCACAGAAGCGGATGGTGTCGCCGCCAATATGTCTGGCCAGGGCGTAGGCCGCGTCGTTGTCGCTCTGCAGCATCATTTCGTAGAGCAGGTCGCCCAGCAGGTAACCCTCCCCCAGCCGCACACGCGAGTCCCTGCAGATGAAGTCGGCGTCTGTGATGTTGACGGTATCTGTCAGCGTGCCGTTCTCGATGGCCAGCAGACAAGTCATCATCTTCGTGAGCGAGGCCATGAAGCGCGGCTCGTTGGCATAGCGCTGGCTGATGACGCAGCCCGTGGAGTCGTCGATGAGCATCCAGGCGTCAGCAGAGAGGGCGGCCAACTGTTCCCAGCCTTCTGCCGAGTCAGGGTCGAGGATGGTGCGAAGGGTGGTGCTGTCGATGGTATTGATACGCTCCAGGCGCAGTTGTTCTGGGGTGAGGGCGACGCGACTGCCTGCCGAGTCGCCCATCTGACAGGAGACAACGGCGACGAGGAGGGCGAACAGACCAGCCCATCTGAAAAGATGTGTTCGTGTCATATTCTTCGTTTTTTCGCGACAAAGTTAGTGAAAAAGTTGCAAATATCTGCGGGATTATGTACTTTTGCAACATAGTTTAAGAAATGCGGAAAGTCAAGAACAGCGAACTGCTGCTTTCCTACATCAGGGAAGGTCGCACGATGAGCCAGCGCGAGAAGTTGTGGCTCATCGTCAGTCTGTCCATCCCCTCCATCCTGGCACAGATTTCCGCCACCGTGATGTTCTTCATCGACGCCTCGATGGTGGGACATCTGGGAGCGAAGGCCTCTGCCGCCATCGGACTGGTGGAGACGACGGGCTGGCTCATGGGTGGCCTGTCGCACGCTGCCTCCCTGGGATTCTCCGTCCAGGTGGCGCATTTCATTGGCGCCAACGACTTAGAGGCGGCCAGGCGCGTGTTGCGACAGTCGCTGGTGTGCTGTCTGCTGTGGGCACTGACAATGTCGCTCATCTGTGTCCTCATCAGCGGTCCCCTGCCCTACTGGCTGGGCGGCTCTGAGGAGATCGCTGGCGACGCCTCGCTCTACTTCATGGTCATCGGCGTCTGCGGCATCTTCTTCCAGATGGAGGGACTGGCAGGCTCGATGCTCAAGTGCTCTGGCAACATGAAGATCCCCTCGATACTCAATATCGGCATGTGCGTGATGGACGTGGTGTTCAACTACCTGTTCATCTATACGCTCGGCATGGGTGTCGTTGGCGCTGCGATGGGGACAGGAGTCGCAGAACTGATCACAGCAGCACTGATGCTCTACTTCCTGCTGGCCAAGTCGTCGATGCTCTCGCTTTATCGGAGGCGCGGTGACACGGAAGAACGGGGGTATGAGAATAGTTCAAACGCAGAGAGTAATCTCGCACCACCGCACCACCGCACCACCGCACCTGCGAAATCCTTCCGCCCTACCTCCGACGTTGTCTCGACGGCCATCAAGATTGGTGCGCCCATGGGTCTCCAGCACCTCCTGATGGGGTCGGCACAGATCATCAGCACGCTGATCGTGGCACCCTTAGGCACCATCGCCATTGCTGCCCACTCGCTGGCCATCACGGTGGAGAGCCTCTGCTATATGCCTGGCTACGGCATCGCCGAGGCCGCCACCACGCTCGTAGGACAAGGAATCGGCGCTGGACAGCGACTGCTCACGCGCTCTTTTGCCCGTATGTCTGTAGGGCTGGGCATTGGCGTGATGACCTTCATGGGTGTGCTGATGTGGATCTTCGCGCCTGAACTGATGGCGCTGATGTCGCCTGTCGAGGAGGTGATCACACAGGGTATTCAGGTGCTGCGCATCGAGGCTTGGGCAGAGCCTATGTTCGCTGCAGCCATCGTGACCAACGGTGTGTTCATAGGTGCTGGCGACACGCTCATACCAGCCATCATGAGCCTCTGCTCGATGTGGGCCGTCAGACTGACACTGGCCGCCACCCTCGCACCAAGATACGGCCTGAAGGGCGTCTGGACGGCCATGGCCATCGAACTCACCTTCAGGGGCAGCATCTTCCTGACCAGACTGTTCAAAGGCGGCTGGGCGGAGAAACTGCGCGTGAAAAAGGAATCATAACGTTCTTCTCAAATCTCAAAACTCAAATCTCAAACCTCAAACCACAAAAAAGCCGCTCAAGGGTCATCAACGACTCGAGAACGGCACCAACAATCTATGAATAACTAAAAACCTTTTTTCTAAGAAAAACGGAGTGTCACCACTGCGTCTGTTATCCTTACTTGCAATCCTTTTCCTAACACCTTAGAAATACCTATTGCCAATCAAAAATTATAAACCTAAAACCTAAATCTAACTAACAATTAACTCTAACTAACTATAACTAACTAAAAAACCTGTTTCAATCTTTACCTTAACTAATACCTCTGTATAGTATCTATTGAAGATCTTTTGTCTTTTGACACTGCAAAGGTACGACGATTTCCGAAACTGGCAATGGATTGATGACTCTTTTCCTCAAAAAAGAGCCTTTCTTTTGACATAAATCAATCGATTGTGTGCGAACACACCCAGTTTGTGTGCGAAAACAACACGTTTTAACACTTAAAGCGCCTCAGCCACTTTGTTCGTCAGGTCGACGAACTCCTGAATGGAGAGTTGTTCAGGTCGGCGGGTGAGAAGTGAGGCGTGAAGCGTGAAGAATGAAGAATCTGCAGGCAACATTTGCTTGAGGGATACGCGCAGCATCTTCCGTCGCTGCCCAAAGACCGTCTTGACGACACGTCGGAACAAGGACTCGTCGCACCCCAGGTCTGTCACCTCGTTGCGCGTCATACGGATAACGGCACTCTGTACCTTGGGCGGCGGATTGAAGACACCAGGCTCGACAGTGAAGAGATACTCGACATGATACCAGGCTTGAATGAGGACGGAGAGGATGCCATACTGCTTGTTGCCTGGCTGCGAGGCCATGCGCAGGGCTACCTCGTGCTGAATCATCCCTGTGCAACAAGGTATCAGGTCCTTATTGTCGAGCATCTTGAAGAAGATCTGCGAGGAGATGTCGTAGGGATAGTTGCCAGTCAGGACGAAAGGCTGGCCGTCGAACACCTCGTGGAGATCCATCCTCAGGAAGTCTCCACCTATTATATTATTATATAGACGTGGGAAATGCTCCTGCAGATAGGCCACCGACTCACGATCGATCTCGACCACTTTCAGCGGACGCGGCTTCTGGACCAGATACTGCGTCATCACACCCATACCTGGCCCTACCTCGAGAACGGGCAGTTCGGCAAAAGGTTCATCCACGGTGTCGGCAATGCGCCTGGCGATATCAAGGTCAGTCAGGAAGTGCTGGCCGAGATTTTTCTTGGGTCGTACTTGTTTCATGGGTGCAAAGGTACGATTAAGTGAGAAGAAAACCAAATAAAAACAAGAAAAAAGGCTGGCTGGATTCACATCCGGCCTGCCTTCATCTATGCTTTCTTTCTAAAATCTTTTGTTATTTCAGTCCTAAATTCATGTCGTTGTTCGTCTTGAAGGCCTCAGCCACAAAGACTGCAACGGCGAGGGTTACCATAAAACCTAAAACCATAACTATTACCTTTCTCTAACTTTAAAACGTTATCCTGTTTGTCTTAAAGACGATGCAAAGGTACGATTGTTTGCGTACACAGACAAGATTTTGGCAGGGAAAGGGCGAAAAACAGGCAATTCATTGACACGTATCAATTTTTATTTGTACCTTTGTCCCCATGGAAATGAAAACCATTCTCACCAATGTAGCCAAGATCATCTTCCCCATCCTGTTGGGTGGGGCCATCCTGTATTGGATGTACAGGGGTGAGGATTTCATGCGTCTGGAGCACGTGCTGACGGAGGAGATGAACTGGACGTGGATGCTGCTCTCCTTTCCATTCGGTATCCTGGCACAAATGTTCAGAGGCTGGCGATGGAAGCAGACACTCGATCCCATCGAAGACTTGTCGCCAACCACAACCAAGCAGGAGCCTTCCAGACAGAAGGTCCGGGCCCGCAGTGCTACTTGCATACATGCCGTATTCATCTCTTATGCCGCTAGTCTGGTCATTCCCCGCATTGGTGAGTTCTCCCGCTGTGCCGTCTTGAAACGATTCGACGGGGTATCGTTCAGCAAGGCATTAGGTACGGTGGTGACAGAACGGGCCGTTGATACCCTGATCGTGATGCTCTATTCAGGGGTTATCCTACTGATAGAGATGAGCGTATTCGGTACGTTCTTCCAGAAAACAGGCACCTCGCTCGACTATATCCTGGAGGGGTTCTCCCTGACGGGATGGCTGGTGACGGCCATCTGTGCTGTGGCTGTCCTCATTCTGCTGCATCTGTTGTTGAAGAACTTCTCTATATATAATAAGGTGAAGATGACGATGAGTGGTATCTGGGAGGGTGTACTCTCGTTACGGGGCATCAAAAACCTGCCGCTCTACCTCTTTTTCTCCATCGGCATCTGGGTGATGTATTTCCTGCATTATTACCTGACCTTCTTCTGCTTTGACTTCACGGCGAATCTCGGTATCGGCTGTGCACTGGTATCCTTTGTCGTGGCCAACTTTGCTGTCATCGTGCCGACACCTAATGGTGCAGGTCCCTGGCATTTCGCCATCAAGACGATGCTCATCCTCTATGGCGTGGCTGATGAACAGGCCCTCTGGTTTGTGCTCATCGTTCATACCGTCCAGACGATGCTCGTCGTCGCCTTGGGTATCTATGCCTGGGCTGCTTTGTCTTTTTCGAAGAGGATTTCGAGGAAGGAGGAACGAGGAACGAGGAAGGAGATTACTTCTGGAGCAGATTTCTGAATTAAGGATTATAAAACAATGAATGATTTCTTTTATAAAAAAGTAGATGCGTATCATCTAGCCAAAGAATATGTTCTGTACGTGTATTCACTATTGAAGAACTATCCTCAACACGAGAATCATGCATTATGCGACCAAATACGACGTGCTGCAATTTCAATCCCATCGAACATTGCTGAAGGTTTAGGACGTACGGCTGTTAAAGAAAGAATACATTTTCTGGAAATCGCCTTTGGTTCTTTGGCAGAGGTATCCTGCCAGTTAGATATTTCTGAAGCATTAGGCTATATAACAGCAGAAGAACTCGAAGAAGCAGAAATAAAAGCAGAACGCTTATCAAAAGTCATGTCGGGATTAAAAAACTATCTCTCAAAAAATATTAATCCAAGGTCGTGAGGCTAAGCAGGACTTAGGTATTCTCCTTCCTCGTTCCTCCTTCCTCCTTCCTCGAAAACAAAAAAACTATGAACGAAATCAAGAATCTGAACCCAGCGTGCATCTGGAAGAACTTCTATGCACTGACACAGGTGCCCCGTCCCAGCGGGCATCTTGAGAAAATCCAGCAGTTCCTGCTCGACTTCGCCAAGGAGGCAGGCGTCGAGGCCTTCAAGGATCCTGCCGACAACATCGTGATGCGCAAGCCTGCCTCGCCAGGCATGGAGAACTGCAAGGGCGTCATCCTGCAGGCCCACATGGACATGGTGCCTCAAAAGACACCTGAGTCTACACACAACTTCGAGACCGACCCCATCCAGCCTTGGATCGACGGCGAGTGGGTGAAGGCCAAGGGAACGACCCTCGGAGCCGACAACGGTCTGGGCGTAGCAGCCATCATGGCCATTATGGAAGACAAGACCCTGAAGCACGGACCCATCGACGCCCTCATCACCGCTGACGAAGAGACGGGTATGTTTGGTGCCAACGCCCTGCCCGAAGGTGAACTTCAGGGCGATATCCTCATGAACCTCGACTCAGAGCACTGGGGTAAGTTCGTCATTGGCTCCGCAGGTGGCATCAACATCACTGCCACCCTCGATTATAAAGAGGTGGAGACGGATGAAGAAGATGCAGCCGTGAAGGTCACGGTCAAAGGACTGCGTGGCGGACACTCTGGCCTGGAGATCCATGAGGGTCGTGCCAATGCCAACAAACTGCTCGTGCGTCTCGTCCGTGAGGCCATTGAGGAGTTGGATGCCCGTCTGGCCTGCTGGCAGGGAGGTAACATGCGCAATGCCATCCCCTTCAAGGCAGAGGCCGTGCTGACACTGCCCAAGGAGAACATAGAGGCCATGAAGGAACTGGCTCAGGACTGGCTCGAAGACTTCACTGATGAATACAAAGGCATCGAGACAGGTATCGAGGTGATCTGTGAGGACGTCGAGACACCGAAGATGGAGGTGCCTGTGGAGATTCAGGACAACCTCATCAACGCCATCTACGGCTGTCACGACGGCGTCGTCCGAATGATCCCCAGTTATCCCAGTGTCGTGGAGACCTCCTCAAACCTCGCCATCATCGAGATCGGCGGCGGCAAGGCCATGCTGAAGATCCTGGCACGCAGCAGCCGTGAAGACATGAAGGACTATATCGTCAAGACCCTCGAGAGTTGCTTCAACATGGCTGGCATGAAGGTGGAGACGGCAGGCTCGTATGGTGGCTGGGATCCCAACCCTGAGTCGCCCATCCTGCACCTGTTGCTCAAGGAATACAAGGATCTCTTCGGTGACGACGGCATCATCCAGGTGGATCACGCTGGCCTGGAGTGCTCCATCATCCTCGGCAAGTATCCGAACCTCGATGTCGTCAGCCTCGGACCTACGATGAAGTCGCCACATACCACCACGGAGCGCGCCCTCATCAAGACCGTCGAGCCCTTCTGGCAGTTGCTGAAGAAGACCCTCGAGGATATCCCTGAGAAATAATGCTACCGCAGGGACGCAAGAACTATAAACTTTAAACTATAAACAAAAAAAACTGAAAAACAATATTGCTTTTTCAGTTTTTTTATTTACCTTTGCACCCAAATTCATCAAAGTATTAACAAGATTATGGACGATTATCCGGCGAATAGTAACAAGTTTTAGGCCGGAGGATAGCAGGCAAGACCGCTAATCCTCTTGCCACTAAGTCATTTCTCGCGCTAAGTGCCCTCGCACCGTCGCGCCAACGAAAAAGAAAAGGATTAGCAAAATGAAGACATTCTGGAACACCCAAGGCGGACTGAACCAACTCGCAGAGTGGCAGCCCAATTGCTGGATACAGGTGACATGCCCCACCGAAGAAGACCAGCACGAACTGGAAGAGCAGTTCAACATCCCCGACTACTTCATGTCGGACATCAGCGATACCGACGAGCGTGCCCGTTATGAATACGACGACGGCTGGATGCTCATCATCCTACGTATCCCCTACGTCAAGGAGATACGGTCGAGGACACCCTATACGACGGTCCCCTTAGGTATCATCCATAAGCGCGACGTCACCATCACCGTCTGCTACTATGAGACGAACATGATGATCGACTTCGTGTCGTTCCAGCAGAAGCGTGGTGAGGGATTCACCGACTATGTCGACATGATCTTCCGACTGTTCCTCTCAAGTGCCGTCTGGTACCTGAAGCGCCTGAAGCAGATCTCAATGCTCGTCGACAAGGCCAAGCGCAACCTGGACAAGGAGGTGAACAACGAGAGTCTGATCGGTCTCAGCCGCCTGCAGGACTCACTCACCTACTTCCAGACATCCATCCGAGGCAACGAGAACCTGTTGCAGAAACTGAAGTTCAAACTGCAGATCGACGAACTGGATGCCGACCTGATCGAGGACGTGAACATCGAGATGTCGCAGGCCCGCGAGACCACCTCGATCTACTCCGACATCCTGGAGTCGACAATGGACACCTATTCCTCTATTATTAATAATAATATGAATACGGTGATGCGTACGCTCACCTCGGTGACGATCATCATGATGTTCCCCACGCTGATCGCCTCACTGTTCGGCATGAACCTCATCAACGGCATGGAGGAGAAATCCTATGGATTCGTCTTCGCACTGTGCATTTCGGTGGTCGTTTCAGTCATCTGCTGGTGGGTTTTCCGCCACAAACGGCTCGTATAACAGAAAAGGCCAAAAGGTGAAAGGTTAAAAAAATAGAAAATTACGCCTTTCACCTTTTCACTTATTCACATTTTCACATTTTATTAGTACCTTTGACGCCAAATGTGATGGTGCGATGCATCATTAATAAGAATTTGTGTCAGTAACTAAAGAAGTTAAATGATGGACTCTCAAGAGAATGCCCCCGTAATCGGCAATGCCGTTTCGCCAAGCGAAGAACTGGGCAACAGTGAAGTGATGAAGGAAGAAGTGGCCTCTCAGCCTGTGGAAGAATCAGCAGAAGAGACGACTCCTCAAGTGGAAATCCCTCGCAAGGTCTACGAGACCAAGGCCGAGATCCTGGAACGCATCAGGGAGATCGCCCATGGCGACGAGGCTCCCCAGAAAGACGAGGTGGACTATCTGAAGACCGCCTTCTACAAACTGCATATCGCAGAGCGTGAAGCCAGTTTCAAGGCATACGTCGACGGTGGCGGCGATCCAGAGCAATACCAGATCACTCCTGATGAACAGGAAGAGGCCTTCAAGGCCGAGATGGGCATCGTCAAGGAGAAGCGAGCCAAGATCTTCAAGGAGCAGGAGGCCGAGAAACAGGCCAACCTGACCAAGAAACTCGAGATCATCGAGAAGATCAAGGCGATGATCACGACCCCCGAGGAGGCGAACAAGAGTTATCAGGAGTTCAAGGCCCTGCAGCAGCAGTGGCGTGAGATCAAGAACGTGCCTGCCGAGAAGGCCAGCGAACTGTGGCGTAACTACCAACTCTATGTCGAGCAGTTCTACGACATGCTCCGCCTGAACAGCGAGGCCCGCGAATACGACTTCCGCAAGAACAAGGAACAGAAGATACGTCTCTGCGAGGCTGCAGAGAAACTGGCCGACGAGCCGGATATCATCAGCGCCTTCCACCAACTGCAGAAACTGCATCAGGAATACCGCGAGATCGGTCCTGTGGCCAAGGAGGAGCGTGAGGAGATCTGGAACCGTTTCAAGGCTGCCAGCACAGTCATCAACAAGCGTCACCAGCAGCACTTCGAGGGCATCCGTGCCAAAGAAGAGGAGAACCTCGCCCGTAAGACCGAACTCTGTGAGAAGGTGGAGGCCATCGCCGCTGAGGAAAACAAGGGTAGCAGTGACTGGGAGAAGCACACCAAGCAGATCATCGAACTGCAGGCCGAATGGAAGACCATCGGATTCGCTCCCCAGAAGATGAACGTGAAGATCTTCGAGCGTTTCCGTGCTGCCTGTGACGACTTCTTCGGACGCAAGGCCGAGTTTTTCAAGACCCTGAAAGACTCTTTCAAGGAGAACGCAGACAAGAAGCGCGCCCTGATCGAAAAGGCCAAGGCACTGCAGGATTCGACAGAATGGAAATCCACTGCCGACAAACTGATTGCCCTCCAGAAAGAGTGGAAGACCATCGGCATGGTGCCCAAGAAACTGGGCGACCAACTGTGGGAGGAGTTCCTGGGTGCCTGCAACAAATTCTTCGAGGCACGTAAGGCCGCAGGAGCCGGACAGCACAGCGAGGAATATGCCAACCTGGAGAAGAAGCGCGAGGTGGTCGAGAAACTGAAGGCCATCACAGAAGAGGCTGGAGACAATATCCAGGAGAAGGTTCAGGCGCTCGTCGAGGAGTATCAGGCCATCGGCCATGTGCCCTTCAAGGAGAAAGACAAACTCTATGCAGAATACCATGAAGTGCTCGACCGTCTCTATAAGGAACTGAACATCTCCGTGGCCAAGCGTCGTCTGAACAACTTCAAGCAGAACCTCAAGCAGGTGGCTGAACGTGGCGAGAATGCCCTTGACACAGAGCGCGCACGTCTGTTCCGTCAGTACGAGACACTCAAGCAGGAGATCCAGACCTACGAAAACAACCTGGGCTTCCTCAATGCCAGTTCGAAGAAGGGCAGCAGCCTCATCGACGAGATGAACCGCAAGGTGCAGAAACTCAAGGACGACCTGAACCTCGTCAAGGAGAAGATCAAGGCCATCGATGCAGAGAACAAGTCTCAACAAAGTTGACAATACATTAACAAACTAGATAAAACACAACATGATTTGGAACGAAAGCATTGAGTGCATGGATCGCGAACAACTTCGTGAGATCCAGAGCCGTCGTCTGGTGAAGATGGCTGAGTATGTCTATCACAACACCCCCTTCTACAGGAAGAAGTTCCAGGAGATGGGACTCGAGCCAGGCGACATCAAGAGTATTGACGACATCACCAAGTTGCCCTTCACCAACAAACTCGACCTCAGGGACAACTACCCCTTCGGACTCGCCGCAGTGCCGATGAGTCAGATTGTCAGAATCCATGCGTCATCAGGTACGACGGGAAAGCCCGTCGTCGTACTCTATACTCGTAAGGACCTGGCCATGTGGGCAGAGGCCATCAGTAGGGCTTTCACGGCCTATGGCGCCACGAAGGACGACATCTTCCAGGTGGCCTATGGCTATGGCCTGTTCACTGGTGGACTGGGTGCCCACGACGGTGCCACGAACATCGGAGCCTCCGTCATCCCCATCTCTTCTGGCAACACCCAGAAGCAGATGACGCTGATGCACGACTTCGGCACTACCATCCTCTGCTGCACGCCTTCATACGCCATGTTCCTGGGCGAGGCCATGAAAGAGTGCGAGTGGCCACGGGAGGAGTTCAAACTGAGGGTCGGAGCCTTCGGCGCTGAGCCATGGACAGAGAAGATGCGCGTGAAACTGGAGGAGTCGCTGGGCATCAAGGCATACGACATCTACGGACTCTCTGAGATCGCTGGACCTGGAGTGGGCTATGAGTGTCAGTGTCAGAACGGTACTCACCTGAACGAAGACTATTTCTATCCTGAGATCCTGGATCCCAACACAGGCGAGTCCCTGCCGGAAGGAACATTCGGCGAACTGGCCTTCACCCATCTGACGAAGGAGGGCATGCCCTTGCTGCGCTATCGTACCCACGACCTCACCGCCCTGCATTATGAGAAGTGTGAGTGTGGACGTACGCTGGTCAGGATGGATCGTATCCTGGGACGCTGCGACGACATGCTGATCATCCGTGGCGTGAACGTGTTCCCATCGCAGATCGAGGATGTCATCCTGAAGTTGCCTGAGTATGAGCCTCACTTCCTGTTGACGGTCGACCGTGTGAACAATACCGACACCTCAGAACTGAAGGTCGAGGTGAAGGAAGAATACTTCACCGACGATATGGCCACGATGGTAGGTCTGCAGAAGAAACTCGAGGCAGAACTGCGCAGTGTCATCGGCCTCGGATTCAAGGTGAAGTTGGTCGAGCCTAAGGGCATTGAAAGGTCTACGGGCAAGGCCAAGCGAGTGATTGACAACCGTAAGATCTGATTATTAATAAGGTAAAGCAAAACAACAAGCATATGAAAGCAAAACAACTATCCGTATTTCTCGAGAACAAGTCTGGTCGTCTGACAGAGGTTACTGATGCCCTTGGTGCTGCAGGTATCAATCTGTCGGCCATGAGTATTGCAGACAACAGCGACTTCGGCATCCTGCGCTGCATCGTCTCCGACCCTGACAAAGCCTACCAGGTACTGAAGGAACAGCATTTCGCTGTGAAGATCACTGATGTCATCGGATTCGTCTGCCCAAACACCAGTGGTTCGCTGGCTGTCGTTCTTCGACATCTCTCTGACAACGGCGTATTCATTGAGTATATGTACTCCTTTGCCAATGGGGATGTGGCAACAGTGGTCATCCGTCCCTCCGACTTAGAAGCCTGCGAGAAGATCCTGGCAGCCAAGAAAGTGGAGTTGATGGCAGCCAACGACCTCTATCAGTTATAAAGGAGTGAAGAATGAAGAGTGAAGAGTGAAGAGTGAAGAGTGAAGAATGAAGAATCGCCTGCGCTAAGGAAGTGCAAACGTTAAAAAAATACAATGCGGAAGCAAATTCTTCACGCTTCACGCTTCACTCTTCACTTTTATTTGTACCTTTGCAGCCGCAAATAAGAAAGGGGCGCTTAGCTCAGTTGGTTTAGAGCATCTGCCTTACAAGCAGAGGGTCGGCGGTTCGAATCCGTCAGCGCCCACAACACAAGAATGATTCGTCCGCAGCCGTGGAGGTTGCTGGTACTGGATCAAAGTATAAGCGCTTATATTAATATTAGGATTTTTAGGAACATGGAATTAAATGCACTGACTGCCGTCTCGCCTATTGACGGCCGTTATCGAAGCAAAACCGAACCATTGGCAGGCTATTTCTCTGAATATGCCCTCATTCGTTACAGGGTACGAGTGGAAATAGAGTATTTCATCGCCTTGTGCGAACTTCCCCTGCCCCAATTGCAACAAGTCAACCATCAACTTTTCGAACCACTCCGTAACGTGTACCGTGACCTCACGCCTGCTGATGCCCAGCGGGTGAAGGACATTGAGAAGGTGACCAATCACGACGTGAAGGCCGTAGAGTACTACATCAAGGAGCAGATAGACCAGCAACAGGCACTCGCTGAGTTGGCGGCCTATAAGGAGTTCATCCATTTCGGTCTGACGTCACAGGACATCAACAACACCAGTGTGCCCCTCAGCATCAAGGAGGCGCTCGAAGAGGTGTATATTCCCGTGATCGAGGAACTGATCGAACAACTCAACGACTACGCTGAGCAATGGAAGAACATCCCGATGCTGGCCAAGACACACGGACAGCCGGCTTCTCCGACCAGACTCGGAAAGGAAGTGATGGTATATGTCTACCGCCTGGAAGAGCAGTTGAGAGGATTAAAGGAGATTCCCCTGACAGCGAAGTTCGGAGGAGCCACAGGCAATTTCAATGCCCATCATGTGGCTTATCCGCAATATGACTGGCGGGAGTTCGGAAACACCTTTGTCAGCGAGAAACTCGGACTGGAGCGTGAGCAATATACCACCCAGATCTCCAACTACGACTGGCTGGGTGGTCTCTTCGACGCCATGCGCCGCATCAACACCATCATCATCGACCTGGATCGTGACTTCTGGATGTATATCTCCATGGATTACTTCAAGCAGAAGATCAAGGCCGGAGAGGTGGGCAGCAGCGCCATGCCACATAAGGTGAACCCCATTGACTACGAGAACTCTGAGGGTAACCTCGGCATCGCCAATGCCATCCTCCAGTTCCTGGCAGCCAAGTTGCCGGTAAGCCGTCTCCAACGGGATCTGACAGACTCCACCGTATTGCGCAATGTCGGTGTTCCCATGGGCCACGGCCTGATTGCACTCCAGTCCACATTGAAAGGGCTTCGTAAGTTGATCCTCAACGAAGAGAAACTGCAGGAAGACCTCGACAATACATGGGCTGTCGTGGCAGAAGCCATCCAGACCATTCTGCGCCGGGAGGCTTATCCCAATCCCTATGAGACCCTGAAGGCTCTCACCAGGACCAACGAGAAACTGACGGCAGAGAAGATCCGTGACTTCATCGAGACACTGGAGGTCAGCGAGGAGGTGAAGGAAGAACTGCGTGCCATCAGTCCCTCTACATACACAGGCATATAATTATATAATAAGGAGTAAATAGATAGATTATCAACATAAAAACATTTAAGAAAATGGATATCGAGAATAACGAAAAGAAACAAGAGGAAACAACACAGCAAGAAGGTTTTCAGAGAGAAGCAAGACGTTCACCACGTCCCCGTATACATAGCACCCAGCGTCCTCCCTATGAGCGTCAGGACTATCGTCGTCACGACGATGACGAGGGTGGATTCCGCCCTGAGGGCTTCGGCGCTGCACTGTTTGAAGGCAATTCACAGCGTGAGGACTATCGTCCTCGTAACAACTATGGTGGGGGCTATCGTCCTCGTCAGGGACAAGGTGGTTACCAGCCTCGTCAGGGGGGCTACCAGCCTCGTCAGGGTCAGGAAGGCGGCTATCAGCCCCGTCAGGGTGGATACCAGCCTCGCCAGGGCGGATATCAGCCTCGTCAGGGGGGCTACCAGCCTCGTCAGGGTCAGGATGGTGGCTATCAGCCCCGCCAGGGCGGATACCAGCGTCAGGGTGGTTACCAGCCCCGTCAGGGACAGGGTGGCTATCAGCAGCGCCCAGGGGGCTACCAGAGACCTTATGGCAAGCCGAATCCTTATAAGAAGGGTCCGCGCCAGCATACGGCAGACTACGATCCGAATGCAAAGTACAGCATGAAGAAACGCATCGAGTATAAGGAGGTGAACATCGATCCGAACGAGCCGCTTCGTCTGAACAAGTTCCTCGCTAATGCGGGTATCTGCAGCCGTCGTGAGGCTGATGAGTTCATCCAGGCTGGTGTGGTCACCGTCAATGGTGAGGTGGTCACCGAACTGGGCACCAAGGTCCTGCGCACGGACAACGTGATGTTCCATGACCAGCCTGTCAAGATCGAGAAGAAGGTCTATGTGCTCCTGAACAAGCCGAAGGACTATGTGACCACCAGCGATGATCCTCAGCAGCGTAAGACCGTGATGGACCTGGTGAAGAATGCCTGTCCGGAACGTATCTATCCCGTAGGTCGTCTGGACCGTAACACGACGGGAGTCCTCCTGCTGACCAACGATGGTGACCTGGCCTCCAAACTGACTCACCCGAAATTCCTGAAGAAGAAGATCTATCATGTCTTCCTCGACAAGAATGTGACTGCCCATGACCTCCAGCAGATTGCCGAAGGCATCCAACTCGAAGATGGTGTCATCAAGGCTGACGACATTCAGTATGCCAGTCCGACGGATAAGAAGCAGGTGGGCATCGAGATCCACAGCGGTAAGAATCGTATCGTGCGTCGTATCTTCGAGTCACTGGGATATCGTGTTCAGAAACTGGATCGTGTACAGTTTGCCGGACTGACCAAGAAGAATCTGAAGCGTGGCGACTGGCGCTACCTCACTGAGGAGGAAGTGGACCGCCTGCGCATGGGAGCATATGAGTGATGCAAGCCCCCTGAGTTAGGGGGTAATAGGGGTCTGAACAGGCGCAGATCCCAATAAGAAATAAAATGGTCTGATTTCGCTTGTTCAGACCCCCATCCCCCTAACTTAGGGGGCTTAAGACAATGAATAGGACAAAGATTATCGATGTACTGCAAAGTACAGAATATGGCAAAGACATCTGCGTGAAGGGCTGGGTGCGCACGCACCGCTCTTCAAAGGCAGTTGACTTTATCGCCATAAACGATGGTTCCACGATTAAGAACGTACAGGTCGTCGTTGACCCGGCCAAGTTCGACGAACAACTCTTAAAGGATATCACCACTGGCGCATGTATCTGTGCAGAGGGTGTGCTGGTAGAGAGCCAGGGGGCTGGACAGTCGAGCGAGATCCAGGCCACACGTCTGGAGATCTATGGTCTCTGCGACAACACCTATCCCATGCAGAAGAAAGGCCAGAGTTTCGAGGCCATGCGTAAGAATGCTCACATGCGTCTTCGTACCAATACCTTCGGAGCAGTGATGCGCATCCGTCATAACATGGCCATGGCCATCCACACCTATTTCCACGAGCATGGTTTTTTCTATTTCCATACACCACTGATTACGGCCTCCGACTGTGAGGGCGCAGGAAACATGTTCCAGGTGACCACCAAGAACCTCTACGACCTGAAGAAGGACGAGCAGGGAAAGATCATCTACGATGATGACTTCTTCGGCGAGCAGACCTCTCTGACGGTCTCCGGACAGTTGGAGGGTGAATTAGGCGCTACCGCACTGGGAGCCATCTATACCTTTGGCCCGACGTTCCGGGCAGAGAACTCCAACACCCCGCGTCACCTCGCTGAGTTCTGGATGGTGGAGCCTGAGGTGGCCTTCCTCGATCAGGAGGAACTGATGGATCTGGAAGAGGACTTCATCAAATACTGTGTCCGCTGGGCTCTGGAGCATTGCAAGGACGATCTGGCTTTCCTCAACCAGATGATCGACAAGACGCTCCTCGCACGTCTGGAAGGGGTGCTGAAGGAGTCCTTCGTACGTCTGCCCTATACAGAGGGTATCAACATCCTCCAGGAGGCCATCAGGAAGGGCAGGAAGTTCGAGTTCCCATGCAACTGGGGCGATGACCTCGCTTCCGAGCATGAGCGGTACCTCGTCGAGGAACATTTCAAGAAGCCTGTCATCATGACCGACTATCCACGCGCCTTCAAGTCGTTCTATATGAAACAGAACACTGACACCGCTGATGGTGGTTCCATAGGCTATAAGGGTGCCATCGCCCCCGGACCTACGATGCAGGGCACGGATGTACTCTTCCCCCAGATCGGTGAGATCATCGGTGGCTCGGTGCGTGAAGAGAGTTATGACAAACTGATGGGTGAGATCGAGCGCCGTCAGATGGATCAGACTCATCTGTGGTGGTATATCGACACACGTCGATGGGGCTCATGCCCGCACGCTGGCTTCGGACTCGGATTCGAGCGTCTGATCCTCTTCGTAACAGGCATGCAGAACATCCGCGATGTCATCCCATTCCCCAGAACACCGAAGTCGGCAGAATTCTAATATAGATGATCAAAGATTTCAAATATCAGCGTATGAAAAGGATATTTATGTTTGTCTTTCTGGCCTTTCTGACCACCACCGTGGTTTATGGCCAGGGTATGAGTGACACCCAGGTACTCCAGTTCATTATGAAGGAGAAGAAGGCTGGAACAGCCGATAACGATATCGCCAGCAAACTTCTGCAACAGGGTGCGACCATCGATCAGATCCAGCGTCTCCGCCAGAAATACAGCAAACAGTTGGAGAGCAGGAGCCTCGGTGGGGCTGCAGACAAGGCCATCAACGATGCCTCCAGCCGCATGCGTATCAATAACGGTCCCTTACGTGAGGCTGACGCCAGCCAGAGGAAGGATGAATTAAACCATAGAGCACCGTCTGAGATGCTCTATGGCGATGCCTATGCTCTGACGGCAGACTCGCTCTTGATGGAATCGACAGGAAAAAAGGTCTTCGGTCGTGACATCTTCAACAACAAGTCACTGACCTTCGAACCTGCCATGAATATCGCCACCCCACAGAACTATGTGCTGGGGCCTGGCGACCAACTCATCATCGATGTCTATGGGGCCTCGCAGGAGTCCATGTCCCTGACCGTCAGCCCCGATGGCGACATCACCGTACCTGACTTTGGCCCTGTTCATGTCAGTGGTCTGACTGTCACCGCTGCACAGAGCCGTATCCGCAGCAAACTGGGCAGTTACTATGAGAGTTCCAGCATTAAGGCTTCGCTGGGCCAGACTCGCACCATCCTGGTCAATGTCATGGGTGAGGTCAAGACGCCGGGCACCTATACCCTGAGCGCCTTCGCCACGGTTTTCCATGCACTCTACATGGCTGGTGGCGTCAGCGACCTTGGTACGCTCCGTAACATCAAGATCTTCCGTCAGGGCAGACTGATTTCCACCGTTGACATCTATGAGTTTATCCTCAATGGCCGCTTGGCAGGCAATGTCCGCCTGGCCGACAATGATGTGGTACAGGTAGGGACCTATGACTGCATCGTCGACATCACTGGCCGCGTCAAGCGTCCGATGGCCTATGAGTTGCGTAAGACCGAGAGTCTGTCTACCTTGCTGAAGTACAGCGGGGGCTTCGCCGGCGATGCATACAAGAAGTCCTTGCGGGTCCTCCGCAAGAGCGGACGCATGAAGAGTGTCCACAATGTGGAGGAGTTTGAGTTGGCTGATTTCAAGATGGCCGATGGCGACTCTGTCATTGTCGACTCTATCATCGACCGCTTCGAGAATATGGTTGAGGTCAAGGGTGCCATCTTCCGTCCGGGTATGTACAGACTGGGTGAGAAGGTGAACAGTGTCCGTTCGCTGATTGAGAGTGCTGACGGCTTGACCGAAGAAGCCATGACGTCCAGGGCGGTCATACGCCGTATGAAACCCAACCGTACGCAGGAGGTCCTCTCTGTCGACCTGGATGGAATCATCAATGGCTCTGCGGCTGATGTCCCGCTGGAGAACGAGGATATCCTCTTCATCCCCACACAGGCTGAACACCAGAACCTCCGTACGTTGACCGTCGATGGCGAGGTGATCTTCCCCGGAACCTACGAATATGCAGAGGGCATGACCATCGAGGACCTGATTCTTCAGGCTGGTGGCCTGACAGATGCGGCCTCTACCATCAAGGTCGATATCTCCCGTAAGATCATCAATCCTGAAGCCACTGACGCAGACATGGAGTTGGCCAAGACCTACAGCATCCCCTTGAAGAAAGACTTTGCAACCGATGGAGACAAGGGTTTCACCTTGGAGCCCTACGATATCATACAGGTCAGAAAGAGTCCTGTCTTCCAGGATCCCATCCGCGTGTTTGTCGAGGGTGAGGTGGCCTTCCAGGGTCGGTATACGATGGAACAGAAGAACCAGCGCCTCTCTGATGTCATCAAGGCTGCCGGTGGTGTCATCCCGGGCAGTTATGTCCGTGGCGCACGTCTGGTCAGGGTCATGAGCGAGGACGAGAGAGCACGTATGCAGGCTGTCATCAAACTGGCTCGTCAGAGTGCTACCGGCAAGGACTCCATCAACCTGGAGCAACTGGCTCTGGAGAAGACTTACAGTGTCGGTATCCATCTGGATGAGGCACTGGCCAACCCTGGCTCTACACAGGATATCGAACTGATGGACGGCGACCGTCTGATTGTACCGCGCTTCAACCATACGGTTCGCATCAGTGGCAGCGTGAACGCTCCTAACACCGTGGCTTATGAAGAAGGCGAGGGATATAAGTATTATATCCGTCAGGCGGGCGGCTTTGCCGAGCAATCCAAGAAGAGTCATGCGTTTATCGTCTACCAGAACGGTACGATTGCCGTTGCCAAGAAGGGCAAGGTGGAACCGGGCTGTGAGATTGTCGTTCCCACCAAGGCTCCACGCGATGCCAGTTCGCTCCAGCAATGGCTGAGTGTGGCCACGACAGCGGCTTCACTGGGTACCATGGCTGCCTCTATAGCAAACCTCATCAGAAAATAAGGACTGATATGGAACAGATTCAGAATAATCCCACGAAGAAGACGGAGCGCCCGAGTTTTACGAAACTCTGGGCCGACGTCAAGAAATACAAGCGTCTGTATTATAAGGTGCTGCCTGTCACCTTCATCGTTGCAGCCATTCTCACGCTCAGCATGCCCAACTACTATAGTTGTACCGTCATGCTGGCACCGGAACTCTCTGGCATGAAGAGTGGTGGGTCACTGGCAAACCTGGCCAGCAGTTTTGGCATCAACTTAGGAGGGGCTTCCGCTGGTGCCGACGCCCTCCTGCCTACCCTCTACCCCGACCTGATGAACAGCGTCACCTTCCGGGCATCTCTCTTTCCCGTGAAGGTCTGCCGTGAAGACGACAGCACCAAGACCGTGATGACCTACTATGACTACCTCAAGGATGGCCAGAAGGCTCCCTGGTGGTCTGAAGGCATGAAGGCTGTGGGCGAAGCCATCGGCTCACTGTTCGGGAAAAAGGAGTTGGAGGATGAGAAGGTCAACACCTTCAAACTGACGAAGGAACAGACTCAGATCGTTAAGGCGATCAGCAAGAAGGTCGTTTGTGATGTCGACAAGAAGACGATGGTCATCACCATCAATGTCACTGACCAGGACCCGCTGATTGCTGCCACCATGGCCGACTCTGTACAGACACGCCTGCAGCGCTTCATCACAGACTATCGCACCCGTAAGGCACGCATCGACCTGGAGTATAACCAGAAGATCTGTGCTGAGGCGAAGGAGCGTTACGACAATGCCCGTAAGAGGTATGCGGCCTTCACTGATGCCAACCAGAAGATTTTCCTCGAGAGTGTGCGCAGCCGGCAGTCTGAGTTGGAGAACGAACTTCAACTGCAGCAGCGTGCCTACTCACAGATTGCCGCGCAACTGCAACTGGCTGAGGCCAAGGTACAGGAAGAGACGCCTGCCTTCACCACCCTCCAGCCGGCTACCGTTCCTATCCTGAAAGATGGTCCGAAGCGTTCACGCATCTGCCTCATCTTCCTCTTCCTGGCATTCCTCGCCACCACGGCCTACGCCTTCCACAAAGAGGGAGACCTCATCCCCCTCTTCACGGCTGATGACGATGAGCCGGAGCCTGGCGTCAACTGACCAACTGAATACCTTCTTCGGAAATGATGATAAGCCGTCGGCGATACAGATCGCCGATGGCTTTTTTATAGTCTTTCTTCGAGATCTGGAAACGCTCGTAGATGGCCTCGGCAGGCGACTTGTCACCCAGGTCACATCTCCCGTCATGCTCATGCAGATAACGGAGCAGCACCTCTGCAAAGTCCAGCACACGCTGACGACCGTCATGCTCCTGAAAGCGCTCCACCTTCGCAGAGGCCATCAGCCGATGGGTCTTCTCGTCCTCCAGGATATAGACGTAGTAGGTCTTTCCGATCTCCATCCGCTGTTTCTGCTCACGGAACGGACAGAAGAGATCCTTCATCAGCCCCCATTTAAGGAAGGCCCCATACTCATTCGTCCACGCACACTCCAGATAGGCGAACTCACCCACCTTGGCGATAGGATGCTCTGTGGTGGCGATGGTCCGCTCATCCTGGTCCAGGTAGATGAACACTTCCAGTTCGTCACCGATATGCATATCCCGGGTGACATATCTGTTGGGCAACAGGATATTTCCTTCGTCGCCACCATCCAGATACAGTCCGTACTCAGTACGTTTCTTTATTCTGAGGGTGTTGTAGTCTCCAAGTCTGAGCATACGTCTTCTGTTTGTGGGGTTTCTGTAGATGGTGTCTCAATGCGTGGCACTTCCACAAGTCCGTCACGCAGATGGATGGTACGGTCTGTGATGGCCGCAAGGGTCTCGTCGTGGGTGACAATGACAAAGGTCTGGCCGAACTGGTCACGCAGGTCGAAGAACAACCGGTGCAGGTCTTCCTTGTTCTTGGTGTCGAGTGAGCCGGAGGGCTCGTCGGCCAGGATCACGGCAGGGTTGTTCACCAGTGCCCTCGCTACAGCGATACGCTGCTTCTCACCGCCCGACAGTTCGTTGGGCTTATGCGAGGCACGGTCACTCAGTCCCATAAAACGCAACAGTTCCTCGGCACGGCTCTTGGCAGCCTTCTGTGATTTCCCGGCGATATAGGCAGGAATCATGATGTTCTCAATCGCCGTGAACTCAGGCAGCAACTGATGGAACTGGAACACAAAGCCCAGATGGGCGTTCCTGAAGTCCGACAGGCGTTTCGACGACAATGAGGTCACGTCGATACCATCCACCTGCACCGTACCCGTGTCCGGGCGATCCAATGTACCGATAATCTGCAGCAGCGTGGTCTTTCCAGCACCACTGGGACCCACGATACTGACCACCTCCCCTTTGTCGATATGGAGGTCAATCCCCTTCAGCACCTGCAGCGCCCCAAAACTCTTCGTTATATTCTTAATATCAATCATATCTCCTTCCTCGTCCTTCGTTCCACTTTCCTCAAAATAAAGTCATAGATACTCTTCTCCTCATGATGCTGAGCCTCCGTGAAACTCATCCGGTCTTCCTTCGTATCACCAAACTGATCCGGGAAGATGATCATGAGGTTCTTGCCTGAGAAGTGCCTCTGCAACTCATCCGGCAGACGTTCCAACGCTGTCTTATACGAGATGGTACCCTTACGGGCTGTCACCACCACGAACAGATGATCCTCACGGATCTCTGAGGCCAGTTTCGGCAACTCGTTCCAGTGCTCCATCGTGGTGTATTCGGCACGCACATGGGGGTGCCGGTTGTTGATGTACTCCGCTATCAGCACCAGCGACTCACTCCGGCCATGGAACTGGATACGACAGTCCAGTTGACCTGCCATCCGGCTCAGTCGTTCCATCCACCGCTGGAAGCCTGGCTCAAACTCTGCCCTCGAAGGCACAGCCACCCTGATACGCCTCAGCGTCGACAGGGGCTGTACGAACCGGGTCAGGATGATCTGACGGTTCAGACCGTTATACAGGCTCTGGATGAAGTCGCCCCAGAACCTGGGGTTGGCATCGGTATGGATATGCATGCCCATGATGATCTCCGAACAGCCAAACTCCCGGAAGGCATGCTTGATGCCATTGGCAATGTTGGTCGACAGACGCACCTGGGTCAGGAGTCTGACATCCGAGGCACTGGCCTGCTGCTGCAGTGTCTCCAACAGCCGCAGCCCTTGTTCACGGGCCTGTGAACTCTTCTGGTCGTCATACACCACGTTCAGCGCCACGATATCACGGTTCAGACGGCCATTACGCAACAGGATGGAGAAATACAGCAACTGCGGGGCGATCTCAGGATACTTCACACACAACAGGATCTTCTCGTCGTCCTCCTGATGGATGTCTCTCTCCTCCCGCCATTTTCCTCTCTCCTCCAGCACAATCTGTTTCGAGGCGCGCTCGGTCATCAGCGTACTGATCACACAGGTGAAGAGGATCATCATCACCACACCGTTCAGCATGTCATCATTGATGAGATACACCCCTGGCGACACTTCCAGACGCATGCCCACCATCACCATGGCAATGGCTCCGGCAGCATGGGCTGAGGTCAGACCGAACATCATGTTACCGTCAGCCTTCGGCAGACGGAACAGCAGACTCGACATATAGGCGGCAGCAGCCTTTCCGAACGTTCCGAAAAAGACAATGAGGAACACCGTCCACAGCACATCAGCACCCGAGAAGAGCGTACGCACATTGATGAGCATGCCCACACCGATCAGGAAATAGGGGATGAACAGGGCGTTGCCGATAAACTCGATACGGTTCATCAGGGGTGACACCCGGGGGATATACCGGCTCAGGATCAACCCTGAGAAGAAGGCGCCCACGATACCCTCAATACCGATCATCGACGTCAGGGCGGCACTGAGGAACATGATGCCCAGCACAAAGATATACTGCATCACGGCATCACTGTACCTCCGCAGGAAATAGCGGGTCAGTTTCGGAATCAGCCACACACTGCCGATGCAGTACGCAGCAAACTTCAGCACGAAGAGGGGCCAGAACCACCATCCACTCTCTTTATTGAACGAGCCGGAGAGGGCTGCCAGCATCAACAGGGCGATAAACAGCGAGATCATCGACGACCCCACACTGAGCATCACGCTCTGATGACGCTGCAGGCCATAGCGCCCGATGATAGGATAGGCGATCAGCGTGTTCGAGGCCATGATACACCCCAGCAGGAAGGAGGCAGAGGCGGTATAACTAAGCACGGTGATGGCCATGACATACGTCAGGATAAGGGGCACGAAGCACGTGAGCAGACCGAAGATCACAAACGAACGGGACTGTTTCTTCACACTCTCCATATCCATCTCCAGACCTGCCAGGAACATGATGTAATAGAGTCCCACCCGCCCGAACAGTTCGAAGGAGTTGTCGCGTTCCAGGATATTGAAGCCATATTGGCCGATGATCACACCCGCCAGCACCATCCCGATGATATGCGGAATGCGCAGTTTACTCATCACGATAGGCGCAACAAGGATAATCATCAGCACCACAAAGAAGATCAATGTGGGGTCTGTGATCGGGAAATACGACGTCAATAATGTCATTCTGCGTGCAAAGGTACGATATTTTTTGAACACAGAGATTAAAAAAATAAATTTTTTTTCGAGGAAGGAGGAAGGAGGAAAGAGGAAGGAGATATGACTGGGGGGCGATGATTATGGTTTACAGTTTACTGTTTACAGATGATTACATGAAGAAGTAGTATGCAATTCTTACTATATCTTATGTCCTTATGTTCTTCTGTCTAAAAAAAAAGTTATTATGTTATTATGTCTAAAAATAAGTTATTATGTTACTATGTCTTAAATAAGTTATTATGTTACTATGTCTTAAATAAGTTATTATGTCCTTATGTTCTTATGTCTAAATAATATAAAATAGTTGTCTAAGTTGTCTGAGTTGTCGTAAATAAATTGTACCTTTGAGCGATGCCCGAAGGTACTCACACTCGAGAAAACTCAAAAATATTTTGGTTTTCTTCTCACTTATTCGTACCTTTGCAGCCGAATTGTAATCCATTAAAGAAAAAAGGTAGTATGAAAGTAGCAATTGTAGGTGCAAGTGGAGCCGTGGGACAGGAGTTCCTGCGGATCCTGGATGAGAGGAATTTCCCGATGGATGAACTGGTGCTGTTCGGTTCCGAACGCAGTGCCGGCAGGAAATACACCTTCAAGGGAAAAGAGATCGAGGTGAAGTTACTTCAGCATAACGACGACTTCAAGGACGTAGACATCGCCTTTACCTCTGCGGGTGCAGGCACATCCAAGGAGTTCGCAGAGACCATCACAAAGTATGGTGCCGTGATGATCGACAACTCCAGCGCCTTCCGTATGGATGACGACGTACCCCTCGTCGTGCCTGAGTGCAATGCCGAGGATGCCCTGACACGTCCACGTGGCATCATCGCCAACCCCAACTGCACCACCATCATGATGGTGGTCGTACTCCAGCCCCTGGAGAACATCTCCCACATCAAGCGCATCCATGTCGCCTCCTATCAGAGTGCCTCTGGTGCCGGCGCAGCAGCCATGGCTGAACTCCAGCAGCAGTACAAGGAGATGGTCGAGGATGGCGAGGTGAAGACCGTCAAGAAGTTCGCCCACCAGTTGGCCTACAACGTCATTCCCCAGATCGATGTCTTCCAGCCCAATGGCTACACGAAGGAGGAGATGAAGATGTACAACGAGACCCGTAAGATCATGCATACCGATGCCAAGTGCTCGGCCATGTGTGTCCGTGTCAGTTCCCTCCGCTCCCACTCTGAGTCCGTATGGATTGAGACGGAGAAGCCCATCAGCGTCGAGGAGGCCCAGAAAGCCATTGCCGCAGCCCCCGGTTGCACGCTGAAGGATGACCCTGCCACCCTCACCTATCCCATGCCCCTCGAGACAGCCGGCAAGGACGACGTCTTCGTAGGTCGTATCCGTAAGGACCTCACCGACGACTGTGGTCTCACCTTCTGGCTCTCAGGCGACCAGATCCGTAAAGGCGCCGCCCTCAACGCCGTCCAGATTGCCGAGTACCTCGTGAAAGTCGGGAATGTGAAGTAGTATTTTTAGTTTACAGTTTACGGTTTACAGTTTACAGATGATTACTTCTATAGGCGGATAATGCCCATAACAACAGATCCTAATGGAATCTTCTAATGGCTTGTTCTAATGGCTTTTCTAATGGCTTGCCCGAATCGCTTGTTCTAATGGCTTGCACGGTAATCATCTGTAAACTGTAAACCGTAAACTGTAAACTAAAACAGTAAACTGTAAACCGTAAACTGTAAACTAAAACCGTAAACTGTAAACCGTAAACTGTAAACAAAAAAATGAAGCCTCTCCTCTTCCTCCTCTCCTTCCTCTTCCTCTCCTGCGGAGGTGGTGATGACGATGGTCAGCGCCTCGGCGAGGTCATCGTTGGCACTTGGCAGCGTGGCTGGGACAAGGGTGACATCGTCATCGATGGTGACACAGAACTGAAGCCCGAGGACTTCGCCTACGACCAATTCGTCTTCCGCGACGATGGCACCTACAACGGCATGGTCCGCAAAGGCACCTTTGTCGCCTACGACACCAAAGGCTACATCATCTTCGAAGGCGACTACCAGTGCGACAACCACAACATGCGCCTCGAGCCCAAAGGTGAAGGCAAGATGCTTGCGCAAGTAGTCTTCTTCACCGACAACACCCTCCAGTTACGTTATGAAAACGAAGAATATCACTTGACCGTCACCTTCATAGTCAGAAAACGCTAGTTTTTTGTTTATAGTTTAAAGTTTATAGTTTAAAGTTTATAGTTTAAAGTATATGTTTTTTTTGTTTATAGTTTAAAGTTTATAGTTTATAGATGATTACTTCTATAGGCGGATAATACCATTGACGGTATACACTAATGGCTTACCCGAATTGCTTGTTCTAATGGCTTGCCACTATTAATTTTGCTTCCTTGTCAATAATCTTTTTTTATTCCTTTAGACATCCGATTGGAACTACTAACACCCCATCCTCTGGGCTTCTAACTTATCTGCAAGTATTTGATCTGCAATTCTTTTCTTATATTCCATATTCTTGACTATTTTGGGTGCAAAGATACAAATAAAATTTCAAATTCAGCCACATTCTTAACAACAAATGTGGCAGTTGGCTGAATTTTGATGTGGCAGTTGGCTGAATTTTGATGTGGCAGTTGGCTGTGTTTCGTTCGGTCATTTGGCGCAATTTCGTTCGGTCATTTGGAGCAATCAGATCCAATCTTATAGACAACTTAACATACCCTCATGCCCTGCACTAATGGCTTACCCGAATCGTATGCTCTAACGCCTTGCTCTAATGGCTTTTCTAATGGTTTACTCAGTAATCATCTGTAAACTGTAAACCGTAAACTGTAAACTATAAAAAGTAAACTTTAAACTATAAACAAATCTAGTGGTTTACTCGGTAATCATCTATAAACTATAAACTTTAAACTATAAACAAATCTAATGGCTTGCACGGTAATCATCTGTAAACTGTAAACCGTAAACTGTAAACAAAAAAAATCACTCCTCCTCCCCTACCTCGCTCTCATGATACACGAAGTCAATCGTCACCTGGCTATACGCCGAGAAATACCCTAGGCAACCGCCTGAGAAGTTCGGCACGGGATTCGTGTTCGTGTTATCCATGATCTGCATGGAGTACAGATAGTCATAGGCCCGTTGGTCTATGGCACGCAGTTCCAGACGCAGCCGGTCTCCTTCCACCAGCATATCCTTGTCATTGCTCCCCTCCCGGGCCACGGAGTACAGTTGCTGCAGTTCCTTGTTGGGGTTCTGGTCGTCTCGTTTCACCGCCCAGCGGTAACCCAGACCGTTACGGTAGATATGCGAGAAGTACCAGTTGTCCTCGTTGGGGATATCCTGGAACAGCAGTTCCCCCATCAGGAACCGCTCACTCATGATCTTCTTCCAGAGGAAGTGGAACTGGTTCACCTTCGGCATCCGCTGCATCGTCGAGGTCGAAGAGAAGTGATGCCCGTCCACCTCCACATCAATCTGATACGTCACCCCCTCCGTTCCACGCGTCATCGACTGGTAGATCCCGTCTTTCCGGTGATAGAGGATGGTCTCACTGCCGTCATCACCCTTCACCACGATATGGGCGTCCGTCACATCACTCGTCGTGGTGTTGTCACTCACATCCTGAGTCAGACTGACCCGCGCCCTCATCCCCTCATTCGACACCGAAGCCTCCACCACATAGATCGGTTCCACGCTCCGGTAGTCGATGTCGATCTCCTTCTCGCACGAAGCAAGAAGCAGAGTGAAAAGCCCCAACAGGCACCCACCCGAGCGTCTCATTCCTCTATTTTTTCTCATTCCTTTACTCTTCATCATATCTCGTTCCTCATTCCTCCTTCCTCGTTCCTCGAATTTTTTTATTTTGATCAATTTTGATTTCAATTTTGTTTAATTTCCACGCAGAGCGTGCAGTCTATAGCACAAGTGCTACTCTTTTTTATGGGGCGCCTCCGGCGGAAATTATTCAAAAATTAAATAAAAAATTATTCAAAATTCTATTTCTTATTCCGCCACCAGTCATATCTCGCACCTCCGTACCCCCGCGCCCCCGCGCCACCGACTAATCTCACTCCTCACTCCTCCCTTATTTTGATCAATTTTGTTTTCAATTTTGATTAATTTCCACGCAGAGCGTGCAGTCTATAGCACAAGTGCTACTCTTTTTTATGGGGCGCCTCCGGCGGAAATTATTCAAAAATTAAATAAAAAATTATTCAAAAATCTTTTTCCAATCCCGCAACCCCCAGTCACATCTCCTTCCTCATTCCTCATTCCTCCTTCCTCGAAAAACCCTCTTTCCTCTACTCTTTATGTAATCATCTGTAAACCGTAAACTGTAAACTGTAAACCATAATCATCCCCCTATGTAATCATCTGTAAACCGTAAACCGTAAACTGTAAACAATATATTTAAAACCTCACATTAAACGCCACACTCGGCACGATACCAAACAGCGAATACTGTTTCGCCTTCGTCCTGGCCCCATTCTCCGAGTCCTCGAAATTAATCAGATACGGGTTATACCTATTATATATATTATAGATACCAAACACCCACTCCGTCTCAACACGTCTCCTTCCTCGTTTTCCTCGTTCCTCATTCCTCATTCCTCCTTCCTCATTCCTCGTTCCTCGTTCCTCATTCCTCATTCCTCGTTCCTCCTTCCTCGTTCCTCGTTTATACACCGCACTCACGTCCAGATGATGATAGTCCGGAGCCCTGTATCCATTACGCTCAGCATAATAGTAGATCCAGTTGTCGATCACCTGATACTTGCCACTGGGCGCCGTGAAGGCCTGTCCGCTGTTGAACACCCACGCAGCATTAAAGGTCCAACGGTCGTTCAGCCGATACATCCCCACGATATTGATGTCGTGGCGACGGTCGTTGTTGGCGTCATACCACTGTCCCCCGTTGATGCCGTCGATACGGGTCTTCGACCACGAGAGCGTGTAACCGATCCAACCCGTCAGACGCCCGCTGTTCTTTCTGGCACAGAGTTCCACGCCATAACTCTTCCCTTCGCCAGCCAATACCAGACGCTCGATCTCGATCTCACTGCTGAACGACTTGCCGTCCTTATAGTCCAGCACATCCCGTATCTGCCTGTAATAGCCCTCGATGCTGAAGTCATAGTCCTGCCGGGGTGTCATCAGATAGAAGCCCCCGCTCCACTGGTCGGCTGTCTCCGGCTTCACGATGTTACTGCTCATGGTGTAGCGGTCAAAGGGGGTCGACGTACTCTGGTTCCTCAGGGCATGCAGGTTCTGCGAGGTCCGGGCGTAACCCAACTTGATGCTCGTCTGTGGCGTAGGCTGCCAACTGATACTCGCCCGGGGCTCCAACGTCAGATGGGTCTTCACGATCTGGTTCTTACCATAGTTGTAGTACCAGCCGATGTCCCCGTTGCGCTCGATGTCATAGTAGAGCGAACCGCCCAGCGGCATGAAGGCATTCACCCGCAGACCCACCGACGCCTGCAGGTCGGACCTCAGGTCGAAGGTACCGTTCACCCAGGCAGTGTTCTCCCAGGCACGGCGCTGTTCCTTATCATATTTGTTCAGCACCTGCCACTCTGCCGACTTCACGTTCCAGAGCGAGGTCTGAAGGCCTGCCCGGATGGTGAGAGGCAAGAGAGAGCGATGACCGGTCGAGGGGATATGGATGGAGAAGTCCTGGCGCAGGCTCATCTGGCGGATATGCCCCTTATACCAGAGGTTCATCCGCAGGAAGTCCACGCCGTTGTCAGTCTCATAGTTGCTGAGGTAGGCAGTGGTCTGGGCGTAGGAGTCACCCTTGAAGTGGTGTAGCCATTTCAGGTTAGCCGTCAGGTTACCCCACCGGATGTCTGCCATCTTGTCCACCGACGTACGGTCATGACTCGTGAAGAAGGTCAGGTACATCTGGTTCTTGGCGTTGATGGTCCAGTCCAGTTTCACGTTCACGTCATAGAAGTAAAGGGTGTTGTCCTTGAAGTCCTTCGAGGCCTTCAGAAGCAGGTCCATATACGTCCGACGGGCTGTCACCAGCAGCGAGGCCTTGTCTTTCGCGATAGGACCCTCCAGCGTACCTTTGGCAGAGAGCAGTCCCACGCTCGCCCCACCATGCCAGCCACTCCTGTTTCCAGTCCTGCCGGTGATGTCGAGCACGGCCGACGATGCCCCGCCATACTGGGCAGGCAACAGTCCCTTGTAGAGGGTCGCCGAGGCCAGGGCGTCTTCGTTGAAGGCGGAGAACAGACCGGCCAGGTGACCGGAGTTATAGACGGGTGCTAGGTCGAAGAGCACCTGGTTCTGGGCCGATGTGCCTCCTCTCACCTGGAAACTGCTCGAGGCGTCGCTCTCAGCCTTCACGCCCGGCAGCAGTTGGATGCTCCGCATGATATCCGCCTGTCCGAACAACTGTGGGGCCGAGGTCAGGTCCTCTATCTGGATCACCTCCGCACCCGTCTGCACGTTCTGGATACGCTGTCTGGCCGAGTTCGACGTCACCACCACCTCCTCCAGCCGCTCTGTGCGGATGGTGTCCTCCTCCGCCACCGGCAGGGTCAATACCGTCATCAGTAGGCTCGTAAGTCCAATCATGGCTGCAAAGGTAGTGCAAATCGAATGAAAAACCAAATAAATTTGAGTTTTTCTGAGATGCAGCCTACCTTCGAGCATCGCTCAAAGGTACGAATAAGTGAGAAGAAAACCAAAATTATTTTGAGTTTTCTCGAGCGTGAGTACCTTCGAGCATGCTCAAAGGTACAATTTATTTACGACAACTCAGACAACTTAGACAACTATGTTTATATTATTTAGACATAAGCGCTCGGCGACGCAAGGAGACGCTTGCTACCGAAGGGACGCAAGAACATAAGAACATAATAATATTCTTTAGCACAAGTGCTACTCTTTTATGGGACGCCTCCGGCGGAAATTATTCAAAAATTAAATAAAAAATTATTCAAAATTCTATTTCCTATCCCGCGTGTAATCATCTGTAAACCGTAAACTGTAAACCATAATCATCACCCCCCAATGTAATCATCTATAAACTATAAACTTTAAACTATAACAAATCTAATGGCTTGCACGGTAATCATCTGTAAACCGTAAACTGTAAACTGTAAACCATAAACATCCTCACTCCTCGATAAAATTTTGTTTTTTTATTAAAAATCTCTGTATCCCGTAGCACAAGTGCTACTTTTTTTATGGGCCGCCTCCGGCGGAAATTATTCAAAATTAAATAAAAAAATTATTCAAAATTCTATTTCCTATCCCGCATCCCCGAGTAATCTCCTTCCTCGTTCCTCCTTCCTCGAAAAAACCTCCTCGAAACATCCTCCTCGAAACATCCTCCTTCCTCGAAAAATTTTATTTTTGATTAATTTTGATTTCAATTTTTGATTAATTTCCACGCGAAGCGTGCACCCCGTAGCACAAGTGCTACTTTTTTTATGGGACGCCTCCGGCGGAAATCTTTCAAAAATTAATTCAAAAAATGATTCAAAATTCTTTTTCCAATCCATCGTCCCCCATCGCCCCCTATCATATCTCGCACCTCCGTACCCCCGCGCCCCCGCACCACCGACTAATCTCACTCCACACTCCTCACTCCTCCCTCCTCGAAACATCCTCCTTCCTCGAAAAAAAAAATTCTTTTTTAATCTCTGTCTTCAAAAAAAATCGTACCTTTGCACCCGAATCAAATTGCAAACCGTCAATGAAAAAGATCATTTTAGCCCTCGTGGCCATCACAGCACTCTGTGCCTGCAACAGCGAAAAGAAAGACTTCTCGTATCGTGGCCTCCCCATGACCCTCCCCTTCCAGACCTTCTGCGACTCCCTCCAGCAGCGCGGCTATGCCATCGACTCCGCCAAGACCGACTCTGCCTTCACACGCGTCGTCATGGCCCGTCCTGGCGACCACTACCGTCTCATGCTCGCCCAACAGGATGGCCGTCTCCAGGCCCTCCAGGAGAACTACACCCTCTCCACCAACGACAGCACCCGCCGCACCTGGCAACAACTGCGTGACGACTTCGAGAAGCAGTTAGGCTCCTGGCCCAACATGCCCAAGCACGGCGATGATCACAAGATCGCCAAGTTCGAATCCGACGGCGGCTTCATCACCCTCACCCTCGAAAACACCTACCGCCCCACCCTCACCGTCCTCTACGAACTCAAATAATAGACATAGTAACTATTTAAGACATAGTCGCTCGGCTTTGCCGCTTGCTACCGAAGGGACGCAAGAACATAATAACTATTTTTTAGACATAAGAACATAAGGACTATTTCTAAAGACATAGTATTATTTAAGACATAGTAACATAATAACTTTTTTAAAGACATAAGGACATAAGAACATAATAACTTATTTTTTAGACAGAATTGCATACTCCCTCCTATGTAATCATCTATAAACTATAAACTTTAAACTATAAACTATAAACTGTCCCTCCTATGTAATCATCTGTAAACCGTAAACTGTAAACTGTAAACTATAAACAGCCCCCAATGTAATCATCTGTAAACCGTAAACTGTAAACTGTAAACCAAAAAAAACAGCCTCCTCGAAAAATTTTATTTTTGATTAATTTTGATTTCAATTTTGAATAATTTCCACGCAAAGCGTGCACCCTGTAGCACAAGTGCTACTCTTTTATGGGACGCCTCCGGCGGAAATTATTCAAAATTAAATAAAAAAATTATTCAAAATTCTATTTCCTATCCCGCGTGTAATCATCTGTAAACCGTAAACTGTAAACTGTAAACCATAATCATCACCCCCCAATGTAATCATCTATAAACTATAAACTTTAAACTATAAACAAATCTAATGGCTTGCACGGTAATCATCTGTAAACAGTAAACTGTAAACTGTAAACCATAAGCATCTTCCTCGAAAATAAATCTCCCCAAATGTTTGCATGTTTCGGGATTTATTCGTACCTTTGCACCCGACATCACGCCGTACATGCCCTGAGGGGCTGTGAAGGTGTGGGTCAAGACATTATGGAACAGCGTCTTACAACGCTTTGTTTTTGGTTTCTTGAACCTGAGAAATTCAATACTACCAATCAAGAACATTGCAGAGTAGATGCTACGGGTGGTATAATCATCTCCCGTCAGTGTGCGGAGGCTCGTGTAGCCTCAAGCACACTTTTACGGGTGTTATTATACACGGCGTGGGCGTCATCTGTTTGTTTATTGGTAAGGTTTTCTCAGGACCTAAGAGACGGACGGGCAGGGTGAGAGTTCACGCTCTTTTGTTTCTCCAGGTCAGTTCCTGACCGCGATTCCGACTGAGAGCAGGCTGATTCCTTCGAGATGGCTTTAGTATGTCACTGTCTTTTCAGGCAAAACGAGCGATTTCTTTAAGAGGTATTGACGAGCGCCTCCGCCATGTCCATGGTGGTGACCCCAAGAAGTAGCCTGACCCCAACCCCATGATCGACAGAAGTCAACCCCTGTGGTTCCCCCTGCGGGTCAGTTACTCACATGTCTCCCGTCTGATGAGCCTCAAGGAAGAGTTCGACAAACTCAACCTCGAGAACTACGTGGCGATGACCCACAAGAAGGTGGGTTTCACCATGCGCCTCGTACCAGCCATCAGCAACCTCATCTTCGTCCGCTCCACCTATCAGGCGCTCAGCGAGGTGAAGCAGGAGCCCCGTTTCGATCACATCCGTTACATCATGCACGAGGTCTACGACGACCGGGAGCCCTATCACGAGCCCCTCTATGTCCCCGACCGTCAGATGGACGACTTCATCCGGGTCTCATCCGTCCACGACAACCGTGTCGCCTATATGGACAACCTCGACTACGCCTTCCGTGAGGGTCTCTATGTGGAGATCATGGATGGCTATTTCACCGGCGTCCGGGGCATCGTGAAGCGTATCAACGGCAGCAAGGGCGTGGTCGTCCCCATCCGTGAGGTCGCCGCCGTCGCCATCCGCAACGTCCCCTCCCGTTACCTCCGCGTCCTCTCCCCCGAAGAAATCTCCGCCCTCTAATAGCATACTACCTCTTTATGTAATCATCTGTACGCTCGGCTTTGCCGCTTGCTACCGCAGGGACGCAAGAACTGTAAACAGTAAACTGTAAACTGTAAACTGTAAACAGTCCTCGCACCCCCGCGCCTCCGGCGGAAATTATTCAAAAATTAAATCAAAAAATTTAGACATAAGGACATAATAACTTATTTAAGACATAGTAACATAATAACAGAATAACTTTTTTTTAGACATAATCGCTCGGCTCTGCCGCTTGCTACCGCAGGGACGCAAGAACATAATAACATATTTTTAGACAGAAGAACATAAGAACATAAGAATTGCATACTACCTCTTTATGTAATCATCTGTAAACTGTAAACTGTAAACAGTAAACAGTCCCCGCGCCTCCGATTGTAATCTCCTTCCTCTTTCCTCCTTCCTCCTTCCTCGAAAATAAAAAACCATGCCCCTCGACTCCCCAACTCTCGCAGCCTTCCGCATGCGCTGCTGGTACGAACTCGGCGACACCGCCCACGACCACTACGTCCAGGACTACAGCCAGTTACTCCACGACGCCTACCTCATGCGCCAGGACATTGTCAAGACCCTCCGCACCGAGTACCCCACCCGGAAGCGCCTACCTGCCGGCAAGACCGACACCCTGGCAGAACTCCTGGTGACCGCCCTCCTGGCCGACTTCTACAGCAAGGGCTACGACAGTCGTCCCGTCGACTTCGTCGGTCGCTGCTACGCCATCCTCCCCAAGGTCACCAATACCGTCCTCCGCTGTTACCTCCTCGTCCTCCTCTTCTGGCTCGACGGTCCCGACCCCGAACTCCAGTCCCAGATCGACACCCTCATGTCCCTCTGGAACCACTCCACCCTCACCCCCGAGGACCAATACGTCCGTGACCTCTACCACGCCCTCACCACCCCCATCCCCAGCCAATAAACATCCCGCCTCCCCCCGCACCAGCCGATAAAAATCCATGGCTCACCCCGTAGGGGCACAGGCTTTGTGAGCCATACCAAACCCCTGACGGAGGGCGGCTTGCCCCCGGAGTCAGTTACATCCTCTTGCCAACGATTGGCGAGAGGCTTGGAGAGTGGTTCGAGTTCCTCCTTAGGACAAGGAGGATGAGGTGGTTGTGACCCCTGCAGGGGATCCCTGCATTATAGCCGTCCCTTATCAAGGGACTCTAAACTTTGCTTCTTTCTCTGCGCCAGAGAAAGTAAGAGAATAAAGCTTCTGTTTCTCTCTCGAGAGAAAAAAGAAAACTTTCTAAAAGTTTTGCTTAATTCAAATAAATATCGTATCTTTGCCCCAAAATTGAGATAATAGAAACATGGCTTCAGACAAGACACAATATGTAGTAGCATTGATTGCTGAGTTCGCAAATCATTTCGGGCTTACAACCTCTCAGGCAGTAGAGTACTTGAGCCAGTATAAGGCTTTGGAACTTTACGACCGCCAGTATGGCTATTTACATACGCAGTCGTTTGAATCGAACGTACGCGATCTCTCTGCCTATTGCCGTAGAATGGGAGGAGAGTTATGATAACATTGTATCATGGTTCTAATGTCCAGATAACAGACATCAATCTCGCTAAGTGCAATCCCTATAAGGACTTTGGCAAGGCCTTTTATCTCACTTCCGAGAAAATTCAGGCAATGGATATAGCTCTTGCTAGAGTAGATTTCTTTGGTGGCAGTCCCGTAATCAACACATATAGCTTCGACGAGAGAGTTCTATTTGATGGAACATTGTCATACAAGCAGTTCGACGATTATTCCGAGGAATGGGCAGACTTCATCTATCAGCATCGAGATGAGACAATTGTCCCACCTTATATGCACTCTTTTGATGTTGTCTATGGACCAATAGCCAATGACCGTGTTGGACTACAGATACGAAACTATCGCCTGGGATACATAGACAAGAAAGAGTTCCTTAGGCGTCTGAAGTATATGAAGGGCGTAACCTTCCAATATGCGTTTTGTACCCAATGTGCAATTGAAAAACTGCAGCCTTATGAATGTAAGTGAACAAGAGTTTAAGTTCATGACGGAGAGTATCACCTCAGATTTGATACAGTTACTGATAGATCGTGAGCATTACACACTTCCACAGGCTGTTGAGGCAGTATACAAATCTGATATTTATGCAGCCCTACTGCGTCCCAGGACTGGCCTCTATGCACAAAGTTCTGGATATGTCTATCAATATCTTGACAAAGAATTGAAGAATCGATAATTTTCATTTGTTTACAATAACAATGGCCCCATCTCCCGATGGTGCCCCTTTAAGCATACCCCATTGGGGGTTCACCCCATACCCTAGTGTTCTCAATGGTATAGATTATTATGGTTATCTCAATGTTTTTACGGCTCCCTCAATGCGCCAGCCGATAAAAACCATGGCCCACTCTACGCGCCAGCCGATAAAAAGACCATGGCTCACCCCGAAGGGGCACAGGCTTTGTGAGCCATACCAAACCCCTGACGCAGGGCGGCTTGCCCCCGGAGTCAGTTACATCCTTCCCATATAGGGGAAGGCTTGGTTAGGGTGGATGTCTCTTTGCTTCTTTCTCTGCGCCAGAGAAAGTAAGAGAATAAAGCTTCGTTCTTCGCGCCGAAGCGCTCGGCTCTGCCGCTTGCTACCGCAAGCAAGAAACCCTGCCTGTTAAGGCAGTAAGAAATATGTTCTAACGACATAAAGAATAGGAAGTTATGGAGTAAACCACCATACTTTATAGGGGTAAACCCCTATTAGCAACTTCATAACCTGGCGGTGTTAACCCCATAACCCCCTATTCCTTAAGAGGTTAAAGCCCTATCCTACTTCCGATATTCAGGCTGAAGAGCGGCATAGTAAGCCGATGCCGGGAAACAAGGACAGGCCTTGGCGACGTGAGGCAGTTCACAATGCCCCATGACCCGGGCATCAGGATACTCAGCCGTCAGTTCCTTGAGCAGGGCGAACATCGAAGCCTTCTGGGCCTCAGTCCGGGTGTCGGCAGGACGCCCCTTCTCATCCAGCCCACCCTCGTAGCAGATACCGAGAGAGCAACTGTTGTAGTGGCGGGCATGAGCCCCACGGACATTCTCAGGGAGGATGGGGACGATGGCGCCGTTACGACGGATATAATAATGATAGGACGGCTGACCGAAGCGGGCGATGCCCGTGGCGATCAGGTTGTCGACGCCGAAAGGCCGGTCACAGCGCGTGGCGCTGCAGTGAATAACGAGCAGTTTGACTGCAGAATGCTTCAATTCTTTCATAGACATAGTAATTTTTAAAGACATAGTCGCTCGAGCTTTGCTCGCTTGCTACCGAAGGGACGCAAGAACATAATAACTAATTTTTAGACAGAAGGACATAAGGACATAAGATATAATACTACCTCTTCATGTAATCATCTGTAAACCGTAAACAGTAAACAGTAAACAGTAAACCGTAAACTGTAAACAGTTAATCCATGCAGGACTGCATGAGGAAGGTTGACACGAAGGCGGTAATGACCGTCAGGACAAAATTTGCAATTTTATTAATCGTTTCTCGTTTCATATAATTGAAATTTTAAAAGTTAAAAAAATATTATTTTTGCAGGGCAAGCCCTGCTGGTAATTCTTACTTTCTTCGGCGCGAAGAAAAAAGCATTGTTCTCTTACTTTCTTCGGCGCGAAGAAAAAAGCATTGTTCTCTTACTTTCTTCGGCGCGAAGAAAGAAGCAAAGAAGCATCCACCTAACCCGAGCCCTTCCCTATATGGAAGGGGCGTAACTGACTCCGGGGGCAAGCCGCCCTACGTCAGAGGTTTGGTATGGCTCACAAAGCCTGTGCCCCTACGGGGTGAGCCATGGGTGTTTATCGGCTGCGCAGAGAGAAGCCGGGACACGGTTTGATATTATTATCGGCTGGCGCATGGAGGGGCACACGATGAGTTTACCTGGCTGGTGCATGGAGGGCCACACGATGAGTTTACCTGGCTGGCACATGGAGGGCAACGCGATGAGTTGAGTTTACCTTGCTGGCGCATGGAGGGCCACACGATGACTTTTTATCCGCCAGCCCAATGATATAGCGCTTTTTCTGCCTCAATGTGAGCCCCTTTCCAAGGGGCGGCGCAAGCGGGGATGTAGACAATCATGGCTCGCCCGAAGGGCACAGGCTCTGCGAGCCATACCAAAACCCTGACGGAGGGCGGCTTGCCCCCGGAGGCAGTTACGCCCGCCCCATATAGGGGGCGGCTCGGTGGGGGTGGATGTCTCTTTTAGTTCTTTTCTCTGCGCCAGAGAAAAGGACAAGAATGGTAAGCAGGGCCGAAGCCCTGCCAAAAGTTACCCGTTGCCACCGTCTCCGGCGCCAGATCCTGAAGAGCCCTCCGGCATGAGACTGGTGTCGAAGGTCTCCTCGAAGAGGACATCCTTGACAAGCGTCTTGGCAATGACGAACTTCTGCGTGATCTTACCCTGCTTGTTCACGGTCTGACCGACGACGACACGCTTGCTCTCGGGCTGGAACAGCACCCGGCGCGTGGTGATGGTCTGGGCACCACAGTCCTCCTTCTCGGTGACACCGATGCTCGAGAAGCCCACCTTGAAGATGCCGATGCCATCGAGTTTCACCTTCTGACCCAGTTCGAAGAAGTGCTTCATGGCACCGCCGAGTTCATCGAGCACGGCCTTGATGTCCGACTTCTTGACGGTGGCCTGGGTCTGGATAAACTCCGCCAGTTGCTCGGTGGTGATGAAGCGCTGGTCGTAGACCGCGGTGGCGAACCACTTGCCGAAGGCCGTGGACTCGTCGTTGGAGTTTTGGATTTTTCTGAATTTCTGAGACATAGTTTAAGAAGTTAAAGAAGTTAAAGAAGTTAAAGAAGTTAGAGAAGTTAAAGAAGGGCTGCGCGCCGGCCCTGTGTCTCGTGGGGATGAGTCGTAGACGACGTTCCTTTGATTCACACTGCAAAGTTACAACATCCGCAGAAACCATCTGTTCCTTTTTGTGCGCTCTTGTGCGCTTTGAGGAAAAAATCCACAGATCTCTCATGTCTCACAGATTTTTATGTCCCGCAGAAATGAAAGAAATAAAAGAAATTTTTCGCTTCGCTCTCTGTGCGCAGCCTGTGCCGGAGGCACTTTCTGTGATTTCTTTCATTTCTGCGGGACTTAAAATACGGTGCGCAGCCTGTGCCGGAGGCACTTTCTGTGATTTCCTTTATTTCTGCGGGACAACAAAAACTCTGCGGGACGATAAAATTTCTGTGATTTCCGTGATTTCTGTGTGAGATTAGGGTTCACAGAGATATTCCACGATGAGTTCCACCTCCCGCCGGGTATACCGATGAGCATTAGGCGGTGAGTTCAGGGCCCGCAGCCTCTCACGCAGTTCGCCGTTGTAGTCGATCCAGTAGTTCAGGTTGTTCATTGCCCCCTTCTTCGTCTTGGCATGAGGAAAGTAGAGCATGGCCAGTTCCGACTTGCCATAAGATCGCATCTCGAACGGCTTCACCGGTTCCCCCGGCTGGTTAATCAAATACAGGAGTTCTCTTAGTGCTTTTTCAGTCATATAAACATTAAATTAATAAATAATAGCACGCTTCGCGTGGAAATTAAACAGAATTAAAACAGAATTTTGAATCATTTTTGAATTAATTTTTGTACAATAATAATTATTTGTTATTTTGTTATTCTGTCTGTTAATTTGTTACTATGTCTTTTCATCTGTTCTTCTGTCGAAGAGGAAGTCTACGAGGTCGATCTTCCGTGCTTTCTGCTCAGCCGAGGCATGCTGTTCCAAGACGGTACTGACCCAGATCGGCGGGGAGTCCTCCCAGAAAGGCTGTTGCATCACCATCTGTGCCGCCTCATACCACCGCCTGTACGCCATCCCCTCCGGATCAGTATCCGGAAACAAAATAACCCGCCTCCCCCTGAGCGGCCGGAACTTATCCACCTGCACCTCGCCGAGACCCCCTGCCGCTAACCACACATACTGAGGATACCGCTCCGACAATATAAAGGCCGTCTTCTCCGCCTCCACCACACAGATCTTTTTCGAGGAAGGAGGAAGGAGAAAGGAGGAAGGAGATATGTTCTGAGCGGTAGCCGATAAAAAATTCAAGCCGTGTCCCGGCTTACCAGAACATAGAAAAAGTTGTCGGTTTCCCGCTACTTTTTCTTTAAGCCTCTCCCTATGATGGAGGGGAGTAATCACGGCGATAGCCGTTTCCCCTCCTGAGTTAGGAGGGGTTAGGGGTGGTCTGAACAAGCGCTCGTTAAGGGGAGAAATGAGGTGCGCCCCGAAGAAGCAGTGTGAGGTCTCATGAGGATTCTTGGGAAACGGATCCCTCCGACGGAGGAGCGCCGAGACCCACGTCGGGTTCCGCCCCTTATCCCGATGACAGTCAAGGCCATAATACATGACCTTCCCGTCACGGACCCGCTCCTCGTGGTCGATCTGCCAGAAGATGACGCCGCCCTGCCTCGAGGCCCCCAGCCGATAGCGGCACGCCGCACTCACCATCTGCTCCCACGACAGATACCCCGCCGCGACTACCGCCTCACAGAACTGGCTCCTGATCGACAGGCACTGTCGCCAAAGCCACTCCGTCGGATGCCGTCGCTGTGCAGCGATAATCGCTTTGAATGAAGTTGTCGTAATCATAAATTTCTATCCCGTCTTCTTTTACACCCCTCTCTATATATGCCCCACCTCCTCTCTTAACAGAGAGGTGGGGCTATAGTAAGAGGGGGTTAAGAAGAGACGGGGATGACAACGATACGTCCGTTGCGATCCATCGTGGTCTGGACGATACGCTGGTCGATAGCCAGTTTGAATACTTTGTCGTAATATTTCGGCTGCTTGATGCCGCTTAGTTGCATCACCCGCCCTTTCAGCATCTCTACCGAGACCTCTGCAGCAGATGACATGGCGTCACCGAACAACAAACGCAAGTCCCACTCCCAGGACAGACGGGCGCTGCCGTCGTTGCGGATGATGTACTTCTGATTGAACGAATCAGCCTTGTCAGACTTGATCTGATAGGCTTCAGGCTTGTTGCTCATAAAGCGTCCTCCGCTGTCACGGGGCTGGTAGTCTGGTTTTACCGTCACTTCAGGCAGTCCTTCGTCGGAAATCTTGTAATAGAGCGTCTCGCCGATGCGGTACTTACGGGTGAAGATCTGTTCTACAGAGAACACGTCAGTCTGCTCAATCTGCTCACAGTAGTACACCTCAAAGGCCTTGTGCAGGATCTCGGTGCCCAGCCAGCCTCTCAGGCTGCGCTTCTCTCCAGAGCGGTTCAGGTGGATGACCACGGTGATGTTACAGTCGTTCTCCGTAGACAGTTGCATCAGTTGATTGATGATATGAATGGACTGTTCCGCGTCATTGATTGAAGGCAGCAGATCGCTCACATTGTCGATGATGACGATGTCGGGCTTGTAGGTCTGGATGCCGGCGACGAGATAGTCCATACGTTCCTGATAAGTGCAGGCCCGGACGTTGAACACGAAGAAATTCTCGTCAGCGTGAGACGGCGCAAGCCTGAACACGCGGTCAGTGAGGATGGTCTTGGTGGACTGACGGCTCTGTTCGGTGTCATACCACATCACCTTGAGCGGCTGTTCACGGATACGCTCCAACTCGAGCACCTGCTTCTCGGCACAGCAGGCCATGAGCATCGATGTGAAGAAAGTCTTTCCGCACTTCTCGAGGCCTGTGACCGTGGAGAGGTCGCGACGGGGGAAACAGGGCTTGCCGAACATCCTCAACAGATACTCCTCTGCCGGTACGGGTGTGTCGGACATGATCCTGAAACGGTCGAGTTCCAAGAGTTCTGGCGTAATGGGATTGTCGGTCCCTGCCAGAGACAACTCTTTGTCAACAATATTCATGGGTTTCATCTTTGAAAGTTTAAATGATTAAATGAGATGTTATTTGAGTCATGACTTCAGGCACAAAGATCGGTAAATTCAAGGAAAGTAACGAACAACTGTCCGCCCAGCGGACACAATATATTTTTATTAACAAAATTCAAACCCATTAGTATTCAGAAATGAAGAAGAAGTATGTTTTAGACCACCTGTCAGCGGCCCATGCCCTGGCAGTGCTGACGTTGAAGTCTGCCGACCGCACCTTCTATCGTCAGCGTCGCACCATTGAAGACCAGATCGGTCTAACCCATGGTGTCATCGGTGAAGTCTAAAGCGGAAAGATCGCCGAGGGCTTCGAGTTACGGACCTCTCAACTGATCGGCCTCTGGCGCGCCATCATCAGTCAGTACGACGACGACCCCGCCCGTCAGCAAGAAGAACTCCGCAGACTGTTATTCACCCTCCGCGAACAGATCCTCCCCCCACCCTGATGCGGCACCACCCCTGTTTCTTTCCTGAGAGAAAAAAGAAAACTTTCTAAAAGTTTTGCTTAATTCAAATAAATATCGTATCTTTGCCCCGCAAAAGATAAAATAATAATGAGCAAGTATTCAGAAGAAAACATCTCGCGGATAGGCAACGCCTCCGTGTACATTGCAGAACACACAAGCGATTTGAGTAAAACCAAATTGCTTAAACTGCTGTATCTGATGGAAGAACGCTCAGCCCTGAAATACCAGCAGCCCTTCTTGGCCCTTCCCTATGAAGTCTGGCAGGCAGGCCCGGTCGCAAAAGACATATACATAGACCTGAGTGACGGAGCAGTCCTCCTGTCCAAATACCTTAGGACCAAACTGGTCAAGCTCGACGATGGCAAGGATGCCCAGTACATTTATCCCGTCGTGACATTCGACGATGAAGACTTCTCGGCCTATGAGATTCGCTTGATGGACGAAGTCTTAAAGGAATATGGCGACAAGACCGCAACAGAACTTGTAGATATCGTTCATAAGGAGAACACCCTGTGGTATAAGATTGCCAAGGAAAAAGGCTTGCTGGAAGCCTTCCGTAAGCACGAGTGCAACAACTCCGATTACGTAATCGACTTCACCGAGGCCATGCTCCCCTGTGCCGCAGAATACTATCGCGAGGCGTTGGCAATCCATAACGCCTCCAATGCATACAGTTCAGATCATGTTTGAGCCGGGCAATCTGTTATACTTCAATCCCTTCATTTTCCCAGATGGAGGAGATCCAAAACCAAAGTTCTTTGTAGTATTAGGCGAAGTAGACGAAACAGTCTTATTAGCATCATTGCCCACGTCAAAAGACCATATCCCATCAGATTTGGAAGTGAAGTCCGGTTGTTTGGAGATTCCTGAACGTATGGTAAATGCCTATACCTTTTTGGCAAATGAAGTTGTTACAGACAATGGTTTCTTTTTCGAAAAGAACACCTTTGTCTATGGTCAGAACATCAAAACTTACAATACAATAGCCTTTTCAGAACAAGAAAAGGCAGGCGAGACAGAAATCGAACTCAAGGGGAAAATGAAAGCCGATCTCTTCACCGCCCTTAAGGACTGCCTCCGCAACTCCGATGCCGTCCGCAAAAGATTCAAGCAATACCTTTAATTGGGGTTTTACCCCATACCCCAGTGTTTTAACAATGGTATAGATTCTTAAGGCTATCTCAATGCGCCAGCCGATAAAAAAAACATCGCGTGTCCCGCGATACTAAAAAGACGCAAAAATCGACGGTTTCCGCGATTTTTGTTTAAGCCCCTGCCCTGGAGAGGGCAAAGGGGTTTGGGGTATAGGTTGAAGCCCATTCTTATGAAGAAGGGGTTGGGGTTGATGGAGGATGGCAGGGGAATCTCTGCATTAAAGCCATACAAAAACTCTGATAAATCGTCGGCTTCCGCGATTTTCAGTTAAGCCCCGGTGCTATGTAGCAAGGGGTTTGGAGAATGTAGCGCTCGACCTCTGGTCGCTTGCTACCATCGGGACGCAAGAATTTTCTTTGGTTCGTTTCTTTTTGAAAAGAAAATGAACAGCAACTGTTATGCAAGACATTTGTAGACAAATAGAAAGGATCCATTCTGAATGGTCAAAAATGAACTTAACCGATAAGATGGGTTATATTATTAGAGTTCAGTCAGAACTGAATTCTATGGCAAATACGCTTGCTCAGAATAGGATATTAAGAGGATTCTTTACCCTGGAAGAACTGACTGCCGTTCGACAGTTACAAGATATACAAAATGACCTAGATGCCCATAAGGCTGATGTGAATAGGGAAATTCATGACGAAATCGGCAAGGAGTTCTTCAAATCCGTCGTTAATTTAGGACGGTATGTTTGAATTATTAGTGTTCATTCGTTCGATTCGTGTTCAACAAATAAATATTTAGGTGGCTCGGCCCCCAAACCCCTCGGTGTTTTAGCATGGTAATAGATTATTCTGGTTCTCTCCATGCGCCAGCCAATAAGCACTCATGGCTCACCCCGCAGGGGCACAGGCTTTGTGAGCCATACCCAAACCCTGACGCAGGGCGGCTTGCCCCTGGAGTCAGTTATGCTCCTTCCATATAGGGAAGGGCTTCTTCACCGCAGTGAAGATTGGTACAACAAGGAACGGATTATTAATACAAATCATTATGCCTAAATTTTCAATAGGAGATATTGTCGTTTTAAAGAGTGATCAGGATGACAATTTCCCGATCTATATGACTGTGGAAGAAATTGATGCCAGTTTGATAACGTGTGTATGGAGAGTAGATAAAGGCTTTTCAAATAGGACTTTTCCAGAAGATACTCTCGTGAAATGTAATAACTGAGATATATGAATCTCTTAATAATCGGAAATGGGTTTGATTTAGATCTTGGGCGAAAAACTAGATATTCGGATTTCCGCTCAAGTAGATTCTGGCCATTTAATTCACTTGATCATAATGGACTAGGGTATTATATTGAGAATTTTGCTAAATCTAATTCAAACTGGTTTGATATTGAAGAATTATTGAGAGCTTATGGTGATGTTAATGGAAATGAACATAAAAAGACAGAATCGTCTTTGAGACCGATTTCTTTGAAGCAGGATCAATTGGATTTTCTCTTTTTAAATAAAAGAATGTCCAAGTATATAGAGTCTATCAATTTGACCTCAATAAATACAGATTCGGCAGCAGCAAGAATATTGAATGCTGTTTTAAGAAATGGCAAATACAATATATATAGTTTCAATTATTCCAGTCTAAAAGATATCGCTCGTTTAACCGGCTTTAAGCATCATTTTGAGCATGAGCATATTCATGGCTTAGCAGCAAATAAATCTGCGATATTGGGAGTTGATGATGAAACTGAGTTACGTGAAGGGTATGATTTCTTATATAAGACTTTTAGTCGTCATTATAAATCTCACCCAATTCAATATGACCTATTGGATGCTGAAGAAATTATTTTCTTTGGTCTCTCTTTAGGACGGATTGATTATCCCTATTTTCAAGATTTCTTTCGATTACTCTGCGAATCAAGTAATAAATTTAGGGAAAATGCAAGAAAAGTTACGTTTATTACATACGATGACAACTCAAGGCGTCAGATTTTACGACAATTGAGAGAAATGAATCATAGACGTACTAATTATCTGTTTGGCCTAAATAATGTCGATTTTATTTGCACTTCAGCAGGAGAGCCAAAGATCAATTTGAGAAAGATTGATTCCTTAATTAATTATCTTATTGATACCCAGAGTGAATTAATGAACAGATAAGATATATGGTAAGCAGCCAATTCTGTCGTATTGCAAGAAAAAGTAGAATGATGTACCTTTCTTGAGACCTTCGGAACAAGCGGCAATGCTGAGCGGCACTGATATTTTAAAATATTGACATATTGTAATTATTGAGTTATGCGAAAAGAAAGAATTGATTTTTACAAACAAATTGAAGCCGCAAGAGAATCTAAATTGCTTGTGTATATTACAAGCACAAGAGGAGGGCTTGAAACGCAAATCGCTAACGATATACTGCCCAAGTTTACGGAGCATTTGGATAAAATGGGGGATACCCAAAAGATAACTCTCTATTTATATACGAATGGTGGAAATACATTGGCTGCATGGAGTCTTGTTAATCTTATCAGAAGTTTTTGTAAAAACTTCGAAGTAATTATTCCTGCAAACTGCTTTAGCTCTGGAACTTTGATATGCCTTGGTTCTGACAATATTGTTATGACCAAACAGGCAACATTAGGACCGATAGATCCAAGTGTCAATGGGCCATTTAATCCTATGATGCCTGGCATAAATGATCCTAACGCAAAGTTACCTGTGAGTGTTGAGTTTGTAAATGCATATATCGAATTGGCCAAAGAAACTTTTGGAATTAAAAACTCTCGAAGTATGAAAGATATCTTGTTGAGCCTTTCTGAAAAGATACATCCAATGACACTAGGCCAGGTTTATCGTACGAGGAGCCAAATACAAATGCTTGCAAGAAAATTAATGAAATGGCATAAGTTATCTTCAGAACAGGAAGATGAAATTATAAAGTTTTTGTGTAGTGAGTCAGGTAGCCACGATTATTCGATTCATAGAAATGAAGCTATTGAACATTTAGGACTTCATGTTGAGAAACCAACAATGGAGTTATATAAAGTCATAAAATCTATATACGATGATATAAGTGTTGAACTGGAATTTGAGAATCCCTATACCCCTAATATTTTGTTGAATCAACAGAATCCATATCACTATTTATTCAGAAGGGGTCTTATAGAATCTCTTTATAATGGAACTGATGTTTATATGAGTGAAGGGGATTTGTCTATGACTCAAATCGGAGGAGGCATGGGACCAATAGGGCCAATACCAGTGCAGAACCAATTACAAGATAATAGGATTTTTGAGGGCTGGAAGCATGAATCATAATTATTTAGAATTACAACAGGAGTCATCCAAGTCGGGCTATACTCCAAATATTCAGGTTACCACAGGAACCTATTGTGTAACTATGTATAGTTCACAATCATCAGGCATGCCATATTCAGAGAATCCTTCTTCAAAAATAGGATAAATCTATTAGGACTTGCCCTATTCTGATTTATTGCAATAGACTGCTATGATTTGCATCACTTCTATTCTTGCGCCAGCCGACAAAAAAACATGGCTCACCCCGAAGGGCACAGGCTTTGTGAGCCATACAAAATCCCTGACGTAGGGCGGCTTGTCCCCGGAGTCAGTTACGCCCCTTCCATATAGGGAAGGGCTCGGGTTAGGTGGATGTCTCTTTCGTTCTTTCTCTGCGCCAGAGTAAAGAACAAATGACGCTCCTTTCTCTGCCCAGAGAAAGTAAGGTAAGCAGCCAATTCTGACGTATTGCAGGAAAAAGTAGAATGATATACCTTTGCACTGACATTTTAAATATAAGATTATGTTCAGTAGCAAAGACTTTGAAAAATGCTGGTTTTTATACCAGAGTGAGGGCCTTCCTTACAACCTCTCCATTGAGGAATTTTGCCTTAAACAAGGCGTACCGGTAAACGAGTTTAATAAATGGTACAGAGATACGCACAAGCGAATACACCCAACCCAAATGGATGGCGTCCCGGCTTCGGAATCCAAGGAGGAGACTCCAAGGCAGAAATGTCGGCTCTTTACCACATCTTCATTGCCGCTCGACCTTTGGTCGCTTGCAAGGCAAGAACCTGTCAGATGACGGGAATGTCTGTATTGAAATATTTTAAAAGCCTCTTTTCTGAAATAGCAAAGGGGCGTACTGATTACGAAAATATGCTGCCCATGACAATCAGTCTTTGCAAGGCAGCTTAAAAAACAATAAAAAGTATCGTGCCAATGAGAACAGAATCGAACTTGTTTGAATTATGTCGAATGCAGCCGATACTCAATAATCATTAACTTAGTCAATTTAATCGTGTTTTACCTGAAAGGGCCGCTCGGCTCTGCCGCTTGCCAAAGCAAGAACCTTTTAGGGCTATACGTCAGAATTGGCTGCTTACTTATTATGGCAGAACTTCTGCAGAACATATTTAGTATCGTTGGTTGTCCGATGGCAAAATATTTCGTTGTACCTGTTATTTCAACAGTAGTAGGTATGATGTTGAAGTATTCATGTATGAACGATGAGATGTCGAAATTCAATAGAGATCTTTTTTATTGGGGACCTAATCTGATGGCAACAACATTGTTGATTATATGCGTAGAATATTATTCAAAGATGTCGTTGATTACTGATGTGAAAAAGCAAAATGATTTTAGCAGTAATTGTATAAACTCACTATTATTGACATTTGCTGTAATATATGTTGTGAATCTTTTAATTAGGAAGAAGGGCTGGGATAAAGAGGCCAACCAATGGAGTATGTGGGGTGGTATAATTCTCCCTAATGCAATTTGTTTTTTATTGATGTTATTTGTTATGTTAATTTTGAATCCATAGAAGAAAATGTTGAGGACACTTAAAATTTTACTTCTGATTTTTGCATTATTGCTGATAGTGTATGAGATTCATCTTCTTTGGCCGTCAATTGGATGGAGCTGGATGCGTGTGCTCGATGTGGTTTCTTTTTTGTTGGGACTAATTACATCAATTATCGCGTTTGTATCATATCGTATTACACAAAAACATATAACCCAAAAGGTGTATGTCTCTTTTCCTGTAGGAATGAAAAACGAAGTAGATAAATTCAGACAAAAGAATGGCCTTATGCCTAATTTTGGAACAGAATCGCTTTCTCCTGGTAATAAATTAGAAAATGAGGTGAAGCATAAAATTGCAAAAAGTTCATATTGCTTTGTTATAATAACAAATTATATATCTCCCGTTCAAAAAAAAGAGATACGAGAAATGAAGATGCAACGTAAAGATATTACGCCAATACTTATAGATGGAATAAAATCGCCTATGCAATTAAGTGGATATGTTCCAATTCAGGTAGATTCTGTAAATTTACCTTCTTTAGTAGTTGGGAATTGATCTTTATTGATAAATGAAAAAAGTTATGGAAGATCAATTATTAGAAGAATTGTATGCGTCGTATCAAGGCGATGCTTTTGGAGTTTGGCTAAAGGGTTCTGTAGAAAAGAATGGAGAACTCGTCACAGCAGAATTGATAATTAATGATTATTCAAGAAGACAATCATCCAGTGGAATGTCCGGGACTGTTAGTTATAGTCGAAATTTTTGGGGCAGTGTTAAAAGGGAATTTGATAAGTTGGTTTGCGGGAGCTCTCCTTATGAGAAAGAAAATGAAGACTACTATGTGCTGGGCAGATTCTATTCATTAGCAACGGCGTCAGCGATGGCTTCTTCTATATCTCAAATGACAAATATTCCCGTGTATATATTAACACCAACAATAGCCTTAATGCTGCATTCTTTATTTAAGATAGGCAGAAATGCATATTGTAGCAAGGTCTAACTTTCAACTCTCAGCTATCGAAAAGAAGTTAGGAACCAATTCGTGAGACGCTATATTACTGAGAATTCGGTATTAAGGTAAGCTGTAATAACAACGTGGAAGATACCATATACGAAAATATAAAGATGCAGATGCCTTCATCGTTGAAGATGATGATGGATCAGCTGAAGCGCTATCTCGAGGAGAATAGGGCTGCAGCCATAGTTGGTGCCGGCTTCAGTCGTAATGCAATGATGAATGAGGCTTCTTCGATGAAGGACTGGAATCAACTTGGTCTGGATTTCTTCAAGCGTCTATATGGCCATACACCATCGGAAAAAGAAGGTATGTTCCTTAGTCCGATTCATCTGGCATCAGAAATAGAAGCCTCTTTTGGCCGCTATGAATTGGACAACTTAATTATGCAGTCACTTCCTGATGAGGTAGTAATACCAAGTAAGCTGCATTCTCAGTTGATGGGTCTCAATTGGCGTGATATCTTCACGACCAACTACGATACACTACTTGAAAGGGCTTACCTCCAAACAGAACGTCCTTATACTGTTGTTACAAATAAGGATACTCTTTTATATTCTACACACCCGCGAATAGTAAAGTTGCACGGTTCGTTTCCTAATATTCATCCGTTTATCATTACAGAAGAAGATTTTCGTACATATCCACAATGTTATCCAGAGTTTGTTAATACCGTCCGTCAAGCGTTAATAGAGAATCTATTCTGTATGATAGGCTTCTCTGGCGATGACCCCAATTTCAAAAGCTGGTTGGGATGGTTGCGTGATGTGATGGGTAAACAGATAGCACCTGTTTATCTGATAACATTTGACCGAAACCTTCATAATGCCAAGCGTAAACTTTATGCTGCCCAGAATATCGACATTATGAATCTGGCCGAACTGCCAGATATAAAGAATAACATCCAAGAAGCTTTCAGTTTCTTGTTTAGGTATCTGAGTGAACCTGTGACAGTAAAATGGACAGGTGTTATTGGCAAAGATTTAAGTAAGGTAAAGACATCACAAGATATAGTTGACATTACAAAAGAGATGGCCGCTGTCCACAGGGGTTACCCTGGGTGGTTGGTACTCCCCAAAGATTATTATGAAAACTTCCGTGATATAGACCATTCTATTATTGGGTTTGATCTTTCCAAGATAGAGGGAGTCGATGTTAACATACGGGTGAACTTCCTTTATGAACTCAATTGGCGACAGAAAATTTCCCAATCACCTATAGGCGTGGAATGGTTCATTAAGGAATTGACAGATTTACCATTTCTTTCTGATAGCTACAAAGGTGATACCTCTCAAAAAATAATTGACTTAAAGCTCTCTTTACTTACTTATTATCGTCGTAGAGGTTCTTATGAAGAATATGATGCTCTTATCCTACAATTATCTGAGTGGAGTCAGGATTTAAGCTTGTCTCAAAATCGGTGGTTCTTCTACGACCGGTGCCTTAAAGCTGCATCGCTTTTAGAGTATGATGTGCTATCCCAACTGCTCTCACAGTGGATAATTGCTCCGACAGATTATGTAGGGGCAATTTGGAAATCATCGATACTTTATGAAGTTGGGCGTGGAGCTGAGGGTACAACTCTCCTTAATATGGCAATGCAGCACTTAAACATTGCGATTCTCTCCAAGGGTAAGAACGATGATTATCTACGTTCCTGCAAAACGGTAATGCATAAGTTACAGCGTATCTACACTTGGGCAGCAGGAAAAGATACAGAATTGCCTTTCAATCCTTATAAGACAGTTGACTATTTCAAGTCTGAACTTCTGAAACCACGTAAGGACGATGGAGCAACGCATATCCATCATTTCAATGTCGGGCATACAGATCGGTCCTATCATTTCGGTAGTATGCGTTTTGTTGATTCCTATCTCTTTAGTTATCGCTATTTTGCTTTGTGCGAGTCTTGTGGCTTTTCATTCGGAACATATGGAATGACAATCGATAGGGAGAACAATAGATTCTTTCTCAGTCATATCTTGGCTGATGACTACATCTATGCTTCTGCCATTATGGTAAGAAGCTGTACAGAAGAATATGTGAAAGATTGTGTAACTCGCAACAAACTTACAAGTCTTTCGACAAGAACTGCTGATGATCTGTTCTTTTTATATTTGGAAAAGTTACAGCAGTTGCCTTCTGTCACGAACGTAGCACTTCGAGAGCGATTGCTGAGAGTTGTATTACCCTTACTATCACGTTTTTGTGTGAAAGCAAGCCTGAAGAATGTTACGGCTTTAATCCCAATTCATTTTCAGGTATTCTCAAATAATAAAGAACACTTTAAACCTGTTGATTATAATACTATCTATAACAATATTCCGTTGACTGAACGTATTATTATGCAAGAGGAATCCTTTGAGCTACCGATTGCTAATGACGGTCATAGGAATCGTGATATACCTCAGCGATATGATCACCTTGATAAGCTACATCTTTCAGACAATGCTATCCAGATGATAAAAGAAGGACTATATTGTGATGATGCTGACATCCAACGGAAGTCTTTTTATAGGGCTATGATTGCATTGCACAGTGGCACTTCAGAAGATCTTAAAGGTCAGATCGAGTGGTGTGTGTTCTGTTGGCGTATGAAATCCAAGGTAGACGATCTGATACGAGAATCATATACGTCTGTGAAGGATTTCCCTCCTTATGAAGACCATCGTAATACTTTAATTCAAGAAGATTTATCCCGTTTAGAGTCTTTAAACGTTGAGAGTATCAAAAGCTCAGAAGTATTCAGTTGTATGTGTCGCTTGCTTGACAATTTGGCAATCTTCCATGATGGATTAAAACCTGAGAATCATCAAATGGTGATTTCGAAGTTTATCACAATTGTTAAGGGGAATGAGCATCTTTTGAGTAAAGATGACTCACAAGAGTTGTTTGGCGGATTCCATGAATTTATGACAAAAGTTATCCGTTCAATGGAAGGGTATCTTTTTTATACCAATATGAAGCTCATCTCTTCGGGAGTAATTGCACAACTAACTGATGCTGTAATTCAATTAAAACAATGGCATTTTCGCTATTTATCTATGCAAGTGCTATTAAGTCCGTACGATAAGAGAGTAAAAGAGGTTGATGTAAAGAAAGAGATAGAAGACAACATCTCTAATCAAGATACTTTTATGGATGCAATTCAGGCAATAGTATTTTTATCAAGGCGAGGCAGCAACATTCAACCTATATTACAAGGCGTAATAAAATTCTGTCAGTACTCTACGAGTAGTATCGTACACCATTGGCTTAATTATTTGAAATATTTTATATGGCAAGGGCTACTGAAAGAAAATTGCCGTCAGGAGACTCTAAAGATGCTTAGGCACATATACCGTAATGTAGAATTGGAAACAGATAATGCCGATTTGCAGAACGATATACTTACATACGCCTGTCGCGTTGCAGGTGCTGCATCTTGCGAATGGGGTGATAGTCCAGAAACAGACTTGTGGAAGAATATTTCCACGGAAAAAGAAGTGTTTAACGAAGTCTGTTGGGCTTATGAATACGGTAAAGAAAAAGATATTGCTAACGAGTGATTCCTTTTCTTTTATTTAACATGAATAACTATAATAATAGTGTTAGTTGCGAGGAGGAATTTGCTTCTTTCTGCGTCAGCACTCGGCTTTGCCGCTTTCCACCGAAGGGACGAAAGAAAGGAAGAGGAATATCTTAAAGCTTCAATAAGCTGTTGAAGAAAGAATGCTTCTTAAGAAGAAAAAGAATTAAATAAATAATCTCTTTTGAAAGAGATAAAAAGTTAGAAAACCCGTCGTGAGACGCTGATTTTATAAAAAATCGTTATGTTTCGGAGGGAGGCTCTGTCTCTCATAAGAAAAGGTTCTACACATGAGTCTTCCCTCTATTTTACAATCTTAGAAACACTTATTGTTATGATTAAAACTTTACCATATTTATTATTAATAATAGGCTTAATAGTTCTGTTCCTAGTTGGAAACGTATATATTGCAGGAGTTTGTATTACTCTAGGTATTGTGATGATATTAGAAAGCATCTGGCCATCGGTCTCAGATGATTAAAAAGGCTTGACAATTGTTACCTCATAACATAAAGAAACGACTTATGACACTTCTTTCTTTGCGCCAAAAGAAAGGCGTCACAATGTTATAATAAATGATTATCTTTAAATAATAAGTAAGAATGAAACAAATCTTATTACTCCTCTTCCTGCTCCTTGGAGCAGCAGAATCAGTTCCTGTTTCTGCTCAAACAACCTGGGGGTCCCCCTCAGACAGCCAGTACAACGCTGAGGTCCGTCAGAACCTCAACCTGGATTACTCGATGCCCGACTACCACACTGGCAAGATTGACCCCAAGGTGATGGGTCCCCGCCTGGCCTTGCTCCTTGAGGAACTCTGTTCAAAATACAAAGAGTCCATTAACAACAGCTATCTTTCAACAATTCAGTGTCAACAGATAGAAGGTCTGGATTACTGCACCATCAAAGAGATGAAATTGGAAGATGTGTCCAAAACCGGCAACACCATTACCATCCGTTTCAAAACCACTCTGAATAAGAATCCTCTGAACATCAAGAAATCAGACCTCACGGTCTCCTTTGTCGATGGTGTTTCGGAAAGCAAATATGCGAATAGTCTTTTCATGACCATCTGTAAATATTTGAAGGAATAAATACATTACCACCCGATCCTGCTGTGAAGCAGCATCTATAAAAAATCGTTATGTTTCGGAGGGAGGCTCTGTCTCTCATAAGAAAGGTTCCGCTCGGCTATGCCGCTTGCCACTGTAAGGACGCAAGAACACATGAGCCTTCCCTCCTTTTATCTGAAGAATACTAATTATAATAATGAACAAAGATATAATTACCGTTACCTCGCCATTGCTACCAGATCTTGGTGAGTTTAACAAGATTTTAAAAGACATCTGGGAACGCAAGTGGATTACTAATAATGGTCATTATCACCAGGAGTTAGAAAAAGCACTGGCAGAATATCTCAAGGTCCCTTATGTGAGCCTATTTACCAATGGCACATTGCCTTTGATAACAGCCTTGCAAGCATTGAGGATATCAGGCGAAGTAATCACAACACCTTATAGTTTTGTCGCAACGACCCATGCCTTATGGTGGAACGGCATCAAACCTGTATTTGTTGACATTGACTGGAAGACGGGTTGTATTGATCCTAACAAAATTGAGGCGGCAATCACACCCCAAACCACTGCTATTATGCCAGTTCATGTTTATGGTAAGCCCTGCGATATGAAGGCTATACAGAATATAGCAGACAAGTATGGCTTGAAAGTCATTTATGATTCTGCTCATGCATTTGGCGTGGAGGTCAATGGCGAGTCAGTGCTCAATGCTGGTGATATGTCCACGCTGAGTTTCCATGCCACCAAGGTTTACAACACGATAGAAGGCGGTGCCATGATTATGCATGATGAGGAGACCAAGAAACGTATTGATTACCTGAAGAACTTTGGCTTTACTGGTGAAACAGAAGTTATTGCACCTGGCATTAACTCGAAGATGGATGAGATGCGGTCTGCCTATGGTCTGTTAAACTTAAAGCAAGTTGATGCAGCCATCGAGTCACGTCATCAGGTCGCAATCAAATACCGTGAGGCTCTTAGAGGTGTGGAAGGTATTGAATTTTGGGACGACCTGCCAGGCGTGAAACATAATTATAGTTATTTTCCCATTTTTGTCAATGCTAAGAAGTATGGCATGACTCGTGATGAGTTATACTTTAAGATGCGTGAACAAAATGTTTTTGGCCGCAGGTATTTCTATCCCCTCATTAGTGACTTCTCAACCTATCGCGGCCTTCCCAGTGCAACGCCTGAAAATCTTCCTGTTGCTACAAAAATGGCCAATGAGGTCATCTGTCTGCCAATGCATCATGCTTTGACAGAGGAAGATGTTCATCGTGTAATTAATTGTATTATCAGATAATGGCTCAAAAGAAATTAATGTTGCTTGGCGGCATTCGTTATTTGCTACCAGTTATAAAAGCTGCTCATGAGCAAGGCTATTATGTAATCACGGCTGATTACATTCCCAATAATATTGCCCATAAATACTCCGATGAATATGTGAATGTGAGTATCATAGACAAGGAGGCAGTCTTGAAAGTCGCTCAAGAGAAACAAATAGATGGTATTATGTCGTTTGGAGTAGATCCAGGTGTGGTTTCAGCCTCTTATGTGCAGAATCAGATGGGACTACCTTCTTTTGGTCCGTTTAAGTCTGTTGAAATACTCCAGAATAAAGACAAGTTCCGTGCGTTTTTGGCAAAGAACGGTTTCAATGTACCTCAAGCCAAAGGATTTGATAGTGTTGAGGCTGCAATGTCCGAGGTTTATTGGTATCCATGGCCTGTTATTGTTAAACCCACAGATGCCGCAGGTAGTAAGGGGGTAACCAGAGTAGATTGCTTAGAAGACTTAAAGCCTGCGCTCGAATATGCCATGGCCCATTCCAATTCCGGACATATCATTGTCGAGGAGTTTATCGACAAGCAAGGCTGCTCATCTGATACTGATAGTATGTCTATTGATGGTAAACTGGTATTTACTAGTTTCTGTGCCCAGCGTTTTGATGCAGAGGCTACTAATCCTTATACCCCAGCAGCCTATTCATGGCCTTCCACATTTACAAAGGAACAAGAGGAATATCTCGCTTCTGAGATTCAGAGACTGATCACGCTTCTTAATCTGAAGACCGTTGTCTATAATATTGAGGTTCGAGTTGCTCCTAACGGTAAGCCTTACATCATGGAACTGACCCCTCGCGGAGGAGGAAATCGTCTATGCGAGATGCTTCGTTATGCTACAGGAGTTGATATGATAACAGCCATTACTCGTGCTATTGTAGGTGATCCGATTCTTGAACCAATTGAGCAAAAACCTTATAATGGTCATTGGGCAGAGATCATTCTTCATGCGGATAAGGAAGGCTCGTTTGATCATTTGGAGATTGATGAGAATCTTCCTGCAGAAGTTGTAGAGGAAGACCTTTGGGTGAATAAAGGTGATCATGTAGACTCTTTTGAAGGTGCAAACAATGCAATAGGAACGCTCGTTTTGAAGTTCCAGACAGCAGAGGATCTAGAGCGTGCTATCACTCATCAGCGCGAGTGGTTGAAAGTTGTTGTAAAGTGATGAAAGCGATAGGTGGTTACTTCTCTTTGGAACTGAACGATGGTTGTGAACGTCATGCAAATGCTTTGCATTTGAATGCTGGGCGTTATGCGCTGGAATATATCCTCAAGGCTCGAAAGTATCGTAAGGTGTTTTTACCATATTATATATGTGAATCCGTTATGGAACCCATCAAGCGACAGAATGTTGAGTATGAGTTCTATCACATAAACGAGAAGTTGGAACCAGCCATCAAATTACATCCCAATGACGACGAAGCCGTGCTATATGTGAACTATTTTGGATTAAAAAATCGCTATGCAGATACTTTCTGCTATGATTTTCGAAACACCATACTTGACCAGACGCAGGCTTTTTATAGTGAGAGGGGTAACAAATACGATGATAAGGGCATCCAATGCGATACATTTTATAGTTGTCGTAAATACTTTGGTGTGGCTGACGGGGCGTATTTATATACAAATTGCTATCTTTCAAACGGCTTGCCTCATGATGAATCCTATGAGCGTATGACCTTCCTCACCAAACGTATAGACCGTTCACCGCAGGAAGGCTATGCTGACTTCCAATCAAATGATGAGACACTTAGCAAGGTAGGGATGTATCGAATGTCGCATCTTACACAGGCCATTATGCGTGGTATCGACTATTCTGCAAAGGCCAATCGTCGCATCCGAAACTTCCAGATTCTTGATCAAGCGTTACGAGAGACTAACCGTTTTAAGTGGAATATGGACTACGACACAGTACCGTTAGTCTACCCCTATTATGCGGAGGATGGTGCCTGTTTACGACAGCACCTTATTGACAACCAAGTGTTTTGTGCCCGCTATTGGCCAAATGTATTGGCATGGTGTCAGCCAAACGATTGGGAGTATCAATTGGCAGAGAATTTGGTTTGCTTGCCCATAGATCAGCGTTATAATGAATCCGATATGAAAATTGTATTAGATATTCTTGAAAATGTGGATAGGAAGCACAATTGCGAAGAAAATAAATGATATGAATATAGAACTACAAAGAAAGAAACTTCTTATTTTAGGGGGAAATGCACTGTCATGTGACATAGTGAATGCTGCAAGGAGTATGGGCGTTTATACCATTGTTACTGACTGGAATGAACCAAGTAAATCTCCGGCCAAACTGGTGGCTGACGAATATTGGAATATTAGCCTAATGGATTATGATACATTAACAGCTAATATTAAACAAGAGAATGTCGATGGTATTATAACCGGTTTTACCGATTCTTATTTATTGCCGTATCAGCATCTATGTGAGATGAATGGTTTCCCATGTTATGGTACTAAAGAACAGTTTGAAAAGACACTTGATAAGGCAACTTTTAAAGCTCTTTGCCGAGATAATTACGTAGATGTTGTTCCCCAATATGATGTGATGAATTTCGATAAACAGATTATTTCTGATTCGAATAAAATCATCATTAAGCCTGTCGACAATAGCGGTTCACGGGGTATATGCCTTTGTGAACGGGCTGAAGACTTTGACTCAATGTTACAATATGCCTTGTCGTTCTCGCAAAAAAATGAAGTTGTGTTAGAAAAGTATATGAACTGTGATGATGTGTCATTTGAATATAAAATACAAGATGGTGAGGTAATTCTTTCCTCCATTTGTGACCGTTATATATATAAAACTCCAAGTGGTGGTTCTGTCACTTCAAAGCTTATATATCCATCGAAATATATTTCTGACTATATGAAGAATGCAGATAAAAAGGTTAGAAGGATGTTTCAGAAGTTGGGACTAAAAAATGGAGTACTGTTTATGCAGGCCTTTACAGAAAACGGAAACTTTTATTTCTATGAAATGGGATACCGATTGAGTGGAGGACGTCATTATCTTTTTACGGAAAATCAAAACGGGACAAGTGCCGTTAAGGAACTTGTTTGTTTTGCTTTGTTAGGTCGCATGGCAGGTTATAGGCTTTCTGAGCAAGTAAATCCAAAGTTCCAAGATACTTGTTGTCAATTAAGTATCCTTTGCAAAAATGAAAAGATCGGAAGAATAGATGGAAAAGAGTCATTAAAAGAGATTCCAGAGGTAATTGATGCTACATATTACTATAATGAGGGCGACACTGTCGGAAAGGAAGGTACAACTGCTCAAATTTTGGCACGATTTCACATCGTGGCACATGACGATGTATGTTTAAATGATGTACTATTAAAAATAGGAAAGTCATTTTCTGTCCTTAATGAAAAAGGAGAAAATATAATTATTAAGATTTCATGATGAAGGTTGCAATTGTTGGAGCAGGTAATGGTGGTCAGACAATGGCTGCGCATTTGTCGTTGTTAGGCCATAAGGTAAGCCTATATGATATTGATGTTCCTAAGATAGAAAAACTGAAGTCTTTAGGATATATTGAACTCGAAGGGCTCCTACAAGGTAAAGTTAAAATCAATTGTATTACAACAGACCTTGTAGAGGCAGTTGGTGGGGTAGATATAATCATGGTGACAACAGTGGCGAATGCGCATTGTGCTGTGGCAAAGTCTTTGGCACCAATAATAAAAGACGGTCAAGTAATTGTTTTAAATCCTGGGCGTACATGTGGCGCATTAGTGTTCAAACAATCATTGAATGATGCTGGATGTAAGGCAAGAATATATTTAGGCGAGGCCCAGACATTAGTGTATGCCTGTCGTGTGATTGAGAATGGGCATGTGAATGTGATTGGTATCAAGGATGAAGTATTGCTGTCAGGACTTCCTGCTGCAGATACTGATTATATCCTGTCAAAGTTGAATCCGATATACCCATGTTTTGTAAAAGCAGAAAATGTTCTGAATACAAGTTTGGAGAATATCGGAGCTATGTTTCATCCCTGTGTGTTACTTTTCAATGCTGCTACTATTGAAAGGAACGATGTGTTCTGGTTCTATCGGGATATGACAGAACAGGTGGCTGGGTTTATTGAGAAATTTGATGCTGAACGTTTGGCGGTTGGCAAAGCATACGGAATCGATCTGCTGAGTGTTAGGGAATGGATTAAATTTGCCTATAAAGATACTGAGGGAGAGACACTCTGCGAACGGATGCGAAATAATCCTGCCTATCATGATATTAAGTCGCCTTCAACCATTTTTACACGCCAATTAACAGAGGACATACCAACGGGCGTGCTACCTATTATGGAATTGGGAAAAGCGGCCGGTATAGATTCGCCGCTGTTACAATCGATGATTCATATTTGCGAGGCCCTGTTGAATATGGATCTACACAACAACGGTAGAACTCTTAAGAATCTTGGTCTTGAAGGAAAGACCAAAGATGAGATCTTAAATTATATTACTCATGAAGCATAAAGTCATCTCGAATGACATTTTTGGATTTATAAAACCCTTGGTGGATGTTCACACGATGGGTATCTTTACCATGGCCAATCTTCTGAGGGATTGCGGCTACAAAGTCTATGTGGCAAACGATGATGTGGCTGAGGCTGTTGAAGATATTCACAAACTGAATAACTATAGTCTGGTTAAACGATGGATCCTTGACAATAATGTCAATCGAATAGGTTTTAGTTATCGCTTAGATCCCAAAGAAGGTTGTGATTATTTTATGTCGCTATATGAACATCTGGTAGGTGATAAGATGATGAAAGATGACGGTGGAGTCATAAAGAATGTTTCATTTGCAGGTCTTCCTGACACTTGTGAGATGGTCGCGGCTAAGACTAATGGCAAGGTCCTTTGTTTTAAAGGAAATGAGCCTCCTGTAGTGTCTCTTCGTATGTATGGTGTTCCTGAAGGTTTGCTACCAGCATCTTTAGTCAATGATAATCCATATGACAAGATGCGATGGGACTTTGCCAAAAAGCTAATAGAGTCTGATCGATGGAAAGTAGAACCACCATTGGATCATTTTGGCTATCCTGAATGCGGTAAGGATAATGATACTTTCGTAGCTAGATTGGAATATGCTAGGGAAAAGCATTCACTTCCTATTATCAGGACTCATTCAGGACCATATAATCCTAATCGTCAAGAAGCATTAAAGGAATATAATTCGTGGTGTAGGATTTTAGCGCAGAGTCAGCTTCTTGATGTGTTAAGCATTGGTAGTTCTCAGTTGACACAGGCTCATTTTGGAGAAAAATGGGATGGCCTGCCAAATGGAGGAGGAGTCCCTGTAAATTCTGAGTTGGAATACAGAATCATTAAGGAAAATGCCAACCCTATGTTGGTAAGGACCTATTCTGGTACTAAGGATGTACCAGGATTGGCTCGTATTCATGAAAGGGCTTTGAACATTTCATGGCATGCTTTGAGTTTTTGGTGGTTTGATGAATTGGATGGTCGTGGACAAAATACACTGCTTGAGAATCTGAGAGAACATTTTGATACTGTCAGATATATTGTAACGACAGGGAAACCTATTGAGCCTAATGTGCCGCATCATTTCGCGTTCCGAGGAGCTGACGATATCTCGTATATCATCTCTGGCTATCTTGCTGCCAAGGCTTGCAAGAAGATGGGGGTGAATCATCTGATTCTTCAGAATATGCTTAATACACCCAAATATACTTGGGGAATTCAGGATTTAGCCAAAGGCCGAACCATGCTAAAGCTGGTAAGGAGTCTAGAAGATGATCACTTCCATGTAAGTCTTCAGTCACGTGCAGGATTGGATTATTTTGCACCTGATTTGGAATATGCCAAGGTCCAGTTAGCAGCGGTTACTTGTCTTATGGATGATATAGAACCAGAGAATAATGACAGCCCAGAGATAGTTCATGTCGTGAACTATTGTGAGGCAGTGCGATTGGCCACGCCTCCTATTATTAAGGAGAGCATCAGAATTACCTTAAATGCGCTGAGGGAATATCGTATTGCAAGAGCAATGGGCAAGGTTCCCAACATGAAATATGACAAAGAAACACAGGAAAGATTTAGTGCGCTCTATGAAGAAGCAAAAGGTGCTATAAATCTGCTAGAGGCAAACATTCCTAATCTTTATACACCTGAAGGGTTCTATAAGGTATTTACAGAAGGATTCCTACCTGTGCCATACTTAATGGACCAGCAAAGGAAGTTCAAAAAAGCAACGCAGTATCATACTGCCATCAAGAATGGTGGTATCAAGGTGGTAGATGATGAAGGAAATGTGATTGATACTATTACAAGATATCGGAAAATCATATCATCTATCAGATAATATGAAGGAATCATTAAAACAGAAGACTGTCAAAGGAACATTTTGGAGTGCAGCTGACGCATTCCTCGGCCAAGGCGTGTCATTTTTGGTTGGTATAATCCTTGCAAGGATGCTGACTCCTGCTGAATATGGTTTGATAGGTATAGTTCTCATCTTTACCATCATACTGAGTGGTGTTGTTGATAGTGGTTTCTCCAACGCATTGATTCGGAAGAAAGACACAACAGATGATGATTACAACACTATGTTTATTACTAATATGGTGATGAGCATAGCGATGTTTGTCCTTTTATTTATTGCTGCACCATTAATCGCTCAGTTCTTTGGTAGGGAAGAATTAACGGATCTATGTCGTATAATGGGGCTGATTCTTATAATTCAGGCACTATCCATAACACAAACGACGATACTTACAAAACAGATTGATTTTAAAACAAAGACAAAGGCATCATTGATTTCCGCAATAAGTAGTGGTGTGGTTGGTATTAGCATGGCCTATGCAGGCTTTGGTGTATGGGCATTAGTTGGTCAGCAGATATTTAGAAATGCTATCTATACAATAGTTTTGTGGATGCTAGTTCATTGGTGGCCTAAGCTCTCATTTAGTAAAGATAGCTTTCACTATATGTGGGGCTTTGGGTGGAAAATGATGGTTTCTGGCATGTTGAATAATGTATGGAATCAAATGTATAAGGTGGTGGTAGGAAAGTTTTACAGTCCGGCAACACTAGGTCAATATACACGATCTAATGAATACGCAGGAATCTTTTCCCAGAACTTTACAGTAATCATACAAAGAGTGTCTTATCCGGCCCTGGCAGAAGTCCAAAATGACCCCAAGAGAATGGTTCAAGCATATAGGAAAGTTATAAAGACATCTATGTTTGTCACTATAATATGTATGTTATTGTTGGGAGCAATTTCTGAACCATTGATTTATTGTCTAATTGGCCCCCAATGGAGCGAAGCTGCATCATATTTGCCGTTAATCTGTTTGTCTATGGTGTTGTATCCGCTTCACTCTATTAATTTAAATATGCTTCAAATTCAAGGTCGAAGTGATATTTTTCTTTATTTGGAGATCATAAAAAAAATAATTGGGGTTGTCCCTTTACTCCTCGGAATATTTGTAAATATCTACTGGATGCTATGGGGCGTGATTATAACAGGTATCATTGCTTTTTTCTTAAATTCATATTATACAGGAAAGAAACTTCATTATAGTTCTTGGATGCAGTTAAGAGATATTTCAGTCTCATTTTTGTTGTCCTTTCTAATAGCTTTCACTGTTTATTTCATGAAATACCTGCCTTTTTCGTATTGGGTTATATTGCCAATACAGTTAATTGTCGGGGGTATTATGTTGGTGTTGATTTGTGAAAAGACAAAAATGGAAGAGTACTTGGAATTGAAGGCTATTTTTATATCCTATTTATCCTATTTTTTAAAAAACGACAGAGAAGTTTTATGGAATCACTAGATTTTCTCGTTTGTGTACAATGTTTTACATTCAATCACGCAAACTATATAGAGGATGCAATGAATGGCTTCACTATGCAGCAGACAGACTTTCCGTTTGTTTGTGTAATAGTCGATGATGCGAGTACTGATGGAGAACCAGCAGTTATTCAAAAATACTTAGATTGTAATTTTGATCTTCAAGACAAGTCTGTTGTACGTAATGAAGAAACAGATGATTATGTTCTGACTTTTGCTCAACATAAAACAAATAAGAATTGTTATTTCGCAGCATTTATTTTAAAGTATAATCATTATAGTTGTCCAGAATTAAAGGAATGTAAGTTTCGTTATATTGAAGAATGGTATGATAATGCAAAATACCTCGCAATTTGTGAGGGTGATGATTTTTGGATTAATACGTGCAAGTTACAGAAACAGGTTGATTTCCTTGAAGAACATAATGATTTTTGTATGGTGTGTTCAAAAGCTAAAGTTTTATATGGTGATAAACTCTTGGGAGTAAGTGGAACTTCAGACACTTCATTTGAAGGATTGTTATCATATAGTAATTTCCCAACATTAACAAGATTATATCGGAGGTCAATAGAAGATGAATATATGCGGGAAATCCAACCTTTTTCTAATACATGGATGATGGGGGATTACCCCCGGGCTTTTTACTACATATTAAAGTCAAAAGTGAAATTCCTTGATGAAGTATTTGCTGTTTATCGCATACTAGATGAAAGTGCAAGCCATAGTAAGGATATTTCTTATTTGTTTAGGTTCTATGATAGTGCAGATTGTGTAAGACGATTCTTTGTTAATAAATTTATTTTTGATAAAGACAAAAGAGATAAATATGAAAGGCTTATTAAGAAGAATGAAGTTGAATACAAAATCTCGATGCTTCTAAGTAGAAAAGAAAAACTCAAAGCACGGAAGATCCTGGATGAACAAGGAAATTCCTTGACGGCTATTAGAAGATTAAAATTTAAGATAATGTTATCCTCTTACTTACTTTATAAGGTAGTAGTGGTTTCTCAAATAGTTGTAAACAAATTGAATAGAATATGTCCCCTAAAGCATTAATCACAGGTGTCACAGGTCAGGACGGTTCTTATCTGGCAGAATTCCTGTTGGAAAAAGGATACGAAGTACATGGCACCATCCGCCGTTCATCAGTTGATTTCCGTGAACGTATAGCCCATCTAGAAGGAAAGCCCCATTTCCATCTGCACTATGCAGACCTAGGTGACTCCATGAGTATTCTCGGTGTGATAGGAAAGGTTCGTCCGACAGAGATCTACAATCTCGCAGCCCAAAGTCATGTGCAGGTATCTTTCGACTCGCCTGAGTTTACCGCAGATGTCGATGCCGTTGGCGTACTGCGTATTCTGGAAGCTGTCCGTCAACTTGGCCTTACAGAGAATTGCCGCATTTATCAAGCATCTACCTCTGAGCTTTATGGCAAGGTAGAGGAAATGCCACAGAATGAGAACACCCCATTCCACCCCTATAGTCCCTATGCCGTTGCTAAGCAATATGGTTTCTGGATTGTGAAGGAGTATCGTGAGGCATACAACATGTATTGCTGCTCTGGTATCTTGTTTAATCACGAGTCAGAGCGCCGTGGAGAGACCTTCGTTACACGTAAGATCACATTGGCAGCAGCCCGTATCAAACAAGGTAAGCAGGAGAAGCTGTACCTTGGCAATCTCGGATCTCTCCGTGACTGGGGCTATGCAAAGGATTATGTGGAATGCATGTGGTTGATTCTCCAGCAAGACAAGCCTGAGGATTTTGTCATTGCCACAGGTGTGCAGCACTCTGTTCGTGAATTCTGTTACTATGCCTTCAAGCGTGTAGGCATTGAACTGGAGTTCAAAGGCGAAGGTGAAGACGAGAAGGGTATCGACAAGGAGGCGGGTAAGGTACTGATTGAGGTTTCACCCGATTTCTACCGTCCGACAGATGTTGTCAACCTTTGGGGCGATCCTACGAAGGCTAAGGCAAAACTTGGTTGGAATCCTAACAAGACAACTTTTGAAGAACTAGTGAACATCATGGTTGACTCTGATATGGCAAAGGTTGCAGCAGAAGATGCAGCAACAAATGTAAGAACCAACCTGGCAGAATATTTGGAAAAAGGAGTTGAAAAATAGCATTGCTTAGATGATGATCCGGAAGTGTTTAAAATATCTATTGGGGCGTGCTAATCGCAAACAGATCTCTAAATATGCTGTTATTGGAAATGGTACAGTGAACCGAGGGATAATGCTTCGCTTGGATAAACCGGAGAATAGGAAATACTTGTCGATAGGAACTGACAGCATTGTTGCTGGTAACTTTATTTTCGAATCTTCAGAAGGGCAGGTGAAGATTGGAAACCATTCGTATGTTGGCGGTGGTACTTTTATAAGTCGCTCATCTATTGAAATCGGAAATTATGTGACGATTGCGTGGGGAGGAACTTTTTATGATCATGATTCTCATTCCCTTGATTATATGAAACGCCGTCAAGATATAGATGATGAGTTGGAAGATATTCGTAATGGAAGAAATTTTATTACGAATAAAGATTGGAGTGGCGTAAACTCAAAACCTATTAAAATATGTAATGATGCCTGGATTGGAATGAATGTCATCATTTTAAAGGGTGTTACAATTGGAGAAGGAGCTATTGTTGGCGCAGGCAGCGTTGTTACCAAAGATATCCCCGCCTGGACGGTTGTTGCGGGAAACCCTGCAAGGGTTGTGAAAGAACTAAAAAGATAATCATGGCAAAGGTTGATACAAACACTTCGCAAGTTATTAATCTGCTGAGACTGCCTTTGGCTTTTTTGATAGTGGCAGGGCATGCTAATACACTTAAATTTCCATTAAAAGCTGCTGATGGAAACTTGGTCGTTTACGATTTCGATATCATCATGTATCCGATCCACCTGATGTCTGATACTTTATTTGGACCAGCAGTACCACTTTTCTTTATGATATCAGGGTTCCTGTTCTTTGCAGGGCAGAGTAAGTATGATGTTACCACCTATAAGCAAAAGATGCTGCGAAAGGCGAAGACGCTACTTGTTCCTTATTTGATATGGAATATTGTTTATCTGATACCTACTCTTGCAACAACATTGATGGGAAAGCATGATTATGGTGTATGGTATTTTATCAGTAGTCTATGGATAGATCCTAACCAATATGATCGGATAATAGAGATGACAATGGCTACACCTGCAGATCCTCCTCTTTGGTTTATTCGTGATTTGATGGTTTGTATGGTTTTGTCACCTGTAGTATGGTTTGTTGTCCGTCATAAATTGACGTGTATCGTTGTTTTATCATTATTTGCCCTGCCGTATTTGTTTTGTATGCCTCATCAATATCCATTCCCGGGTATTAGTGTTCCATCGATGCTGTTTTTCTCGTTGGGCTCTGCAATCGCTATTAGGAAGGTTGATATGGCGCGATGGTTAAATAATACAAATGTATCTTGGATTTTAATAGGGGTATATGCAGTGTTAGCTATCACGGTTTTGTCACAGGTTGATTATACGTTCTCTACAGTTGATGATAGAGTGAGTGTAGCCATTGCTCAAAATCGATATTTGGCTGTTGTAACTATACTTATAGGGTGTCCAGCTTTCCTCTCTCTTGCTTATCTTATTATAAGTCAGATTAATAATGATCGGCATATCTGGGGGGGGGGGCATTTTCTGTCTTCGCCAGTCACTGGATTTTACTTATGGTTACGAGGAGGATTATCGCTCTCTTTGTCTCTGCAGAAATTAGTCAGATAATAGGTTTTTTGCTTTATATCCTTCTTGTTATAGTTGGCTTTGGCGGTGGGCTCGTTATCAATTCTTTAATTTCACGTAATCGTACCTTGTTGTCAATGTTTGCAGGAGGTAGGTCTTAGGAACAAAATTGTTAATGATATTATGAATATATTAGTAATAGGATCCAAAGGTTTTATTGGGAGCCATTGTGTGGATTATTTCTCACAGAATCATGAGGTTTGGGGATGTGATGTGGTATTAGACTATAATACGCCTAATTATATCTCCATAGATTCTGTAGATAGTGATTTCCTTGGTATTTTTGAGCAGCGTCAGTATGATGTTTGTATCAACTGCTCAGGAGCAGCCAATGTTCCTTTTTCGTTGGAAAAACCTTTCAATGATTTCAAACTTAACACATTGAATGTTTTTAAATTGCTTGAAGCAATTAGGACACATGCACCACTTTGTAAGTTTATTACCATGTCGAGTGCTGCGGTGTATGGAAACCCTGAGTCTTTGCCAATTGTAGAGTGCCAAAATTTTATGCCTGTTTCTCCTTATGGTTATCACAAAATGATGGCGGAGAAAATATGTGAGGAATATAGCAAGTATTGGGATATTCAGACCTGCTGCCTTCGCATTTTCTCTGCCTATGGCCCTCGGTTGAGGAAACAATTGTTCTGGGATTTGTATCATAAAATAAAAGATCAAGACGAACCGACGTTATGGGGCACGGGTTTTGAAAGCCGTGACTTTATTTATATAGACGATATCGTAAGGGTTATTGATTTAGCTATTCACCACTCCAAGTTTGATGGTGAAGTCGTGAACGTGGCCAATGGTAGTCAGATAACCATTGCAGAGGTTGCAGAGACTGTAAGAAGGGTTATGGGCACAGACAAGATGATTAAGTATAATGGCGCAGAGCGGAAAGGTGATCCTATTAACTGGGAGGCTAATATCGACATCATTCGTCGATGGGGATATAGACCTTCTGTGGAACTGAAGAAAGGCGTTGAGAATTATATCAGTTGGGTTCGGGATAATGAGTATGATTAATTATGGATCAAAGAACAAGAATAGGCTTTTATTATGTTTGGGGTAGTTCTTGGATGGGCGGAGTAATCTATGCCCGTAATCTATTGAAAGCTCTAAACACACTAGATGATAATAATAAGCCATTTATTGATGTGTATTGTAGAACAAGAGAATCGTATGAAGACCTGTTGTCAAATACGGGTTATCCTTATATTGATATTAATATAATCCATGATGATTCTTTAATAAATAAATTGTATCGAGGTGTTGTCGGTTTGTTATTTGGATATAGGATAAAATCCAAGTTGAACAGATTTAATATTCTACCCCAAGACATTATGCTTTTCCCATTTGGGTTTGGTCGCGAAAACAAGAAACTTGTATACTGGAGAACCGATTTCCAAGAAAAATACTTACCTGAATATTTTACTGCAAAGGAAATAAGAGATCGTGATTCTGAAATGAAATTCATTGCTGAACAGGATATTCCTATCGTATTCAGCAGCTATGATAGTGAAAATGACTACAAAAAATATTATTCTGGATATTCAAATAAAACTTTTGTTGTTCATTTTGCTGTTGATCATACGGATTTTTCTGATTTGAGTATTGACATGCTGAAAATAAAATTTGGAATAAAAGGAGAGTATTTACTTTGTGCTAACCAGTTTTGGAAGCATAAAAACCATTTATTTATGTTTAAGGCTTACCAAAAAGCTTTGCAACGTGGACTTAAACTGAAACTAGTATGCACTGGTAGAATGTCTGACTATCGTAACCCTGATTATATAGAAGAGCTAAAATTATTTATAAAAGAACAAAATTTGGATGAGGATATTATAATTCTAGGTTTGATAGAAAGTAATGAGCTTCATTGTCTTATGAAATATTCGTATGCTGTTGTACAACCTTCTCTATTTGAAGGTTGGAATACTACTGTTGAGGATTGTAAAGCACTCAACAAGTTCGTATTCTTGTCCAACCTTCCTGTGCACAAAGAACAAGCCAAGACAAACGCTTGTTTTTTTAATCCTTATGACGAAGAAGACCTTGCAAAGAAATTGTTAACTGTAAAACCAATAGAAGAGTATTTTGATTATACTCAGAATCTCCGTGAGTTTGGTAATAAATTTTTAGAAGTGATAAAATATGTGGCAGAGAGGCAATGACAAATTACATTTTATGTTTACATATATTATTGTTATGATCATCTAAAAAAGTCTATGATTGCTATCATAATTTACTTGTTCTTGCAATTCTTAATGCTTTTCGCCTTGTATAAATCTGGCAGGTCATTACGAAAAAGGAATACGATTGTTTGTATTCCTGGAATTGTGGCAATTATTATATATACTCTAAATGAAGGCCTTCGCTTTGGTAGAGCGGTAGACTTTAATTTGTATTTTGGAACGTATAATGATATTGTCGCAGGAAAAGATGATAAATCTGATTTTCTATTTATGTATCTATGCAAGTTTTGGGGGTATATAGGGTTAACTTTTCAATCGTTTATCCTTTTTTTGAGTTTTATGTTCATAGTAGGAACATTGTTATTTATGAAAAATTTCAAAAATATACTCCCTTTAGCTCTTCCTTTATTTGTTTTTTTTTCAATTAAAGATGTAGAAAATATGATTCGATGGTATTTATCTTTTTCATTTGTCTTAATAGGTCTATCTGAGTTACTAGAAAAAGAAAAGCTGACACGGAAATATATTTTAACGAATGTTATTGCATGCTTAATTCATTATGCAATGCTCCCTGTCCCTATTATTTTGTATTGTATAGCAAAGCTTAAAAAGCCGATGCTCCCTCCCTGTGTATCATTCCCTCTTTTTCTTGGCGTTTATATATTTTTCGAGACAGATGTTATGTTACAATTTACAGATATGGCAAATTTGTTAATAGAAATAAGTGGCGAAAGATTCTCTTCTTATGGAGATAAGGCAGAGTATTGGTTAACAGGCGGCTTTGCTGGTGAAGATATTTCCGGGTCAATCGGATATAGTGAATTTGCCTTCTTTTTCTTGTTGGTTTATTGGGGGTATAGGGCAGTCAAACAATGGCAAGGATGGGAATATGTCTTTACTTATAATTGTTTCCTTGTTGGACTTTTTCTTCTTCCAATAGGTCGCAAAATAGAGTTGTTGATGCGATATGATAATGTGTTTTTTATTTTCCATGCGATTGTAATGGCTCATATAATATATTTTCTTTATATTAAAAAAGAAATTAGAGTTAAACCAATTATATTATGCGTATGCTTTTTTATTCTATTTTATTTGCCAGTGAAAACTTTTATGTCACCATTAGAGGATGACCCTCGTAAGTATTTATATGTTTGGAACAAATCAAATTTGACTCCAGAAAAAATGTATCAAATATGGATTGATGATATGCATAAAGAAGCAAAGAAGCAATAAACTATTATATGTAGGTTCAAGACACAAGACTCTCTTTTATTTCATAACAAGAAAAATCGCATTATATCAATTGTAGATTATGATATCAATTCTTATTGCAACTTATAATTCGGGCAAAACAATTAGGAAGTGTCTCGATAGTTTATTGGATCAAAAATTACAGGATTGGGAATGTATCTTAATAGATGGAGCCTCTAAAGATGATACTATCAGGATTATAGAAGAATATGAACGAAAAGATTCAAGATTCAGACATATTTCAGAGCCAGATAATGGTATTTACGATGCTTTGAATAAGGGCTTTAAATTGGCGAAAGGAGAATGGGCTTATGTTCTCGGCTCCGATGATTGGCTTACGAACGATGGCTTATATAATTTACTATGTGGAGCAGAGGTAGACTCTTCTGCCGTGTATGGCAATATAATTGTTGCGTATAATAATGGTGTTAATCGAGTTATAAAGCCAAAAAAACTAAGAAAGATTAGATATTATATGCCAATTTCACATCAAGGCGTAATCGTCAAACTTGATGAGATTAAGAAACTTGGAGGTTTTGATCTTAGATATATTGTAAAGGGTGATTTTAATATGATGCAGGCTCTCTATTTGAAGGGGGTCAAATTTCAGTATATTAATACAGAAGTGAACTACAGTGGTATGGAAGGTTTGTCAAACAAGATATCTTCTATTGTCAAATATGATTGGGAGCGTTACTTAATAAACACACGTAATCATGCAAATTCAATACCCTTTTTGTCATGGTGCTGGATTGAATTTAAGACCATAGCAGTTTCAATTCGCGATAAGTTCTTAGGAAGGAAATAGAACTAAGTGGCAGCATTGTAATCCATCTTTTTATATGAGCGAACTCTAAATAAAAGAAAATATATTAAAAAAATATGGTAATAGGTTATACAACAGGTGTATATGACCTTTTTCATATAGGTCATTTGACTCTGCTTAAAAATGCAAAAGGACTTTGTGATAAGTTAATTGTAGGGGTAACAGTTGATGAACTTGTGCTCTACAAGGGTAAACATGCGATGATACCTTATTCAGATCGTGCAGAAATAGTTAGAAGCATTAAATATGTAGATGCTGTTGTTCCTCAGTATGATATGGACAAACTGGCAGCTTGCAAAAAATTGGGTGCGTCAGTTCTGTTTGTAGGTGATGATTGGTATGGCACAGAGAAATGGAAGAAATATGAAGAGGACTTTGCAAAAGAGGGTATCAAGATTATATATTTCCCGTATACAAAAGGCATTTCCTCTACAAAGATTACTGAAGCTCTTCAGCACACTCGTGGCTGGGTAGATGGTAAGGAATCGCAGGCTGCAGAAGAGAATCATTTAAACAAGTAAACACGATGGTAGACAAAAGCTATTGTATGAGTTCATATCTTACACTGCGTTATGTGGAAGATGATAAAAAGCAGTTTTGTGACGGGTTACGCCATCAAGTTTATAAACAGCAGCCTCTGGAGCGTAAGGTGTTAGTTTCTGATGCTTATGATGTGGATATAGCATTGCGCAATGTATTCAGACGCATTGCCAATGAAAAACTGGGAATGCTTCTCTCTGGTGGTATGGATAGCTCTATTTTGGCTTCTTACATGCCTGAGGGGGCTGATGCATATACTTTCCGCTTCTTGGGAGGTAAGTACCAAAGTGATGAGCTTGAACGTGCTGAATACTATGCAAAATATTACCATCTGAGTCTTCATTATGTGGACATAGATTGGAATACAGTAGAGCAAAACGTTGATAAAGTAATGGCGCATAAAGGCGCACCGGTACACTCTATCGAGCCCCAACTTTATGCAGCTGCAATGCAGGCCAAGAAAGATGGCATTACAATGCTTGTTATTGGTGATGCGGCAGACTATGTATTTGGCGGTATGGATGGTCTTCTGTCCAAGAATTGGAGTTACGATCAATATGTGAAGCGTTCTATCTATGTTGACCCTGTAGAGGTTTTGAAGGAACCGTACAATATGAACTATCTTTTCGAGCGTTATCGCTTGGGAAAGAGCAGTATTGATTATTTACGTTTCTATGACGAGGTGGTTACGGATGAAAGTTATGCTTCATACGAGAATGCTTTTGAAACAGCAGAGATTGATTTCATTGATCCCTATGAGCTGATAAAGATGGCCAAGCCTTTGGATCTTGGAAGAATCCGCAACGGCGATACCAAGTATCTGATTCGTGACCTCTTCAGGATGAAGTATCCAGAAACCACGGTGCCTATCAAGCAGCCAATGCCCAGACCCGTTGATGCATATTTCGCAGATTGGGAAGGCCCGAAACGCAAAGAGTTCCGTGATGATATTGACATTGCCCAATACAGCGGTAACCAGAAATGGTTGCTCTATTGCTTAGAGAGATTCCTAAATATTTACGACAAATAAAAATAGTATAGATATGGTTAACAAAGATTTTTGCCTAAGTTCGTATATTGCTTTCCGTTATATCTGGAAAGATGGTGTTGATTTTGCTGAGGGCTTTCAGCACAAGAACTTCCGTCCCGTAGAGGACAAGGATCGTATTCCCGTCAAGACTTCCGAGGATATTGATCGTGAGATTCAGAAGCAGTTCGATGAATTGTATGCTAAGTATGATAATATTGGTATCCTGCTCTCTGGGGGGATGGATAGCGCAAACCTGGCCGCATATTTGAAACCCGGTAGTCATGCATATACATTCAATTCAACATCTGGCGTGTTTGACGCTGATGTGGAACGTGCTAAGACTTATTGCAAGAAACTTAAGTTGCAGCATCATCTCATTGACATTACGATGGAGGATTACGAGAAGTATACCCCCATTGTGATGCGATATAAATTTGCACCTGTACACTCTATCGAACCTCAGATTTACAAGGCTGCTGAGTTGGCTAAGAAAGATGGTGTTCAGCTGATGATCGTGGGTGAAAGTGCAGATTTAATCTTCGGTGGTATGGATAAACTCATTTCTCCAAAGTGGACTTTCGATGCCTTTGCTAAGCGCTACACTTTTCTGGATCCCAAGTTAGTGCTGAAGAATCCTGTTGACCAGTCTGAACTTTTCGAACGATACCGCACAGGCGCAGATACCATTGATTATATGAAGTTTATGGATGAGGTGTTCTCCATTGAAAGCAGTAGCTCTTATATGAATGCCTTTGGTGCTGCCTGGTTGCCTTATTATGATCCATATGCAAAACTGGTGATGGCAGACCCTTTGGATCTGAATAGAGTTCGTAATGGGGAACCGAAATACTTGGTTCGCGGCCTCTATGCCATTAAGTATCCAGAATTGGAAATACCATTTAAAATACCTATGCCTCGTCCTGTTGATGCAATCTTTATGAACTGGGAGGGACCAAAGAATAAGGCATTTCGTAATGACATTCCTATGGATAAACTGACCGGAAATCAGAAATGGCAGTTGTGGTGTGCAGAACAATTTTTTAAGATGATTGTTGTATGAGTTTAGAACAGTTAATGCGCCCAGAGGTTGCGGACGACTGGGGGATTAAGAAATTGCAGAACTGTATTTTGAATATTGCAGAATATATTCATGAGTTTTGTGTAGAGAATGGAATTAAGTATTGTGTTATGGGAGGTACTGCTCTTGGAGCAGTACGACATGGAGGCTTTATACCTTGGGATGATGATTTGGATATTTTTATGACACCGGACAATTATGAAAAATTTAGAAGAATTTTTAACACGAAAGGTGATAAGGAGAATTACTATTTACAAGAGGAAGGAAAGTCTGGAGATATGGTGTCATCTGCCAAACTTAGGTTGAATAATACTACACTAATTGAAGATATTATTCAAACATGGGATATACATCATGGTGTTTATGTTGATATTTTTTTGTTACATAAGATACCAGAACGTTATATGGGTAAATTATGGGTTAATATATGGGAAAAATATATAGTGATTAAAGGAATATCTATTAAAGCTCCATTAAAAGGAGATGTTAAATTTATACCATTTTATTTATTCCTAAGACTATTTCCTAAAAGGTTTCTTGTCCCATATGCTCTGAAACAGATTTATAAGTATAGAAACAGTGATAGCCCTTATGTTTGTCATCTGTTTGGGAATCTATCTTTTAAAACGGGTGTTTATCCGATGTCATATTTTGATCCTCTTAAACTTGTCCCTTTTGAAACGGTTCATTTATTTGCTCCTTCTGACTGCCACAATTACTTGACTCAATATTACGGGGATTATATGAAGATTCCCAATACAAATAATATTATGTCTGCTCAACATGCTTTAAAATGGTCAGTCGATACTCCTTTTAAGAAACGTAAAAACGGGTTATTTTCAGATGAAAAATATTTCTTCGGATAAATTGGTGTCCCTTCTTATTCCTATATATAATGTTCGCGACTACTTGCCCGAATGTTTAGATAGTGTTATAAGCCAAACATATTCTAATATTGAGATTGTTTTAGTCGATGACGGGAGCAATGACGGGAGTGAGGTGATTTGCGATAATTATCAAAAGAAAGATAAAAGGATTGTTGTATACCATCAAAAGAACAAAGGCCAATCTGTTGCAAGAAACCTTTGTATTGATAAAGCAAAAGGTGAGTTTTTTGTTTTTGTCGACAGTGATGATGTTATTTCACCTACTTATGTGGAGACATTATGTAAGATAATTGAAAAATATAAATGTAAAATCGCAGTTTCTGTTCTTGAAACTTTCAAAGATGGAACAATACCTCGTCTCGTCAAGCATCGTTATCAAGAATCATTATTATCTCCTCTCCAAGCAGTAGAGTGGATGAATTATCAAGAGAAATTTGATACATGGCCTGTATGTAAATTATATCACAGATCGATCTTTGATTCTGGTCTTAGATATCCTAGCGGCCTTATTTTTGAAGATTTCGCCTTAACGTACCTGCTCATTCTTGAAAGCGACAAAGTTGCTTATTGTAATAAAGTTGATTATTATTATAGATTAAGAGATGATAGTACTGAAGGTGAAGCATTCAGCGAAAAAAAAATGGAAGGTGCTTTGAATGTGTTAAAGAGTATGGAGGAACATCGAGATCTATTGAAGCCTATAATTAAATCATATAAGTGCAGGATGATTAGTTTCGCCTATCATATGATACTTAAGATGCCCAAAGATTATAATAAAAGGTATATATTTGAAGATATGATAAAGCGTTATCGACTTTCCGTGCTATTCGACAATCGAGCAAGGAAAAAAGCTAGATTGGCATGTCTAGTCTCGTTTTGTGGATTTAAAACTGTTGAGATTTTGTTTAGAATAGTTGATAGGAGACGATAGTTAATGATAAAAGTTGCTTATATTTTAGGAAAACTTCATTCTGGAGGCAAGAAAAACCTCGTAATGGAGTATTACCGACATATGGATACAGACAATGTGAGAATTGACTTCATCTGCGATTCGGACTCTAACTCAATCCCCGAAGAAGAAGTAAAAACTTTGGGTGGAAAGGTATATAGGGTGACTCCTTACGAGCATATTTTCCAAAACATGAAAGAAATGAAGAAGATTTTTGAGGAGGAGCAATATGACGCGGTGCATGCCTGGGACTCAATGATGAATCTATTTCCTTTAGTGATAGCTCAAAAGACAGGTATTAAAGTTCGGATATCCGAAAGCCTTTCGATGGCTAACAAGGGTGAGAAGAAGACCTTCATTAAATATGCGCTTCGTCCCTTCAGCAGTGTATCTGCCAATTATTACATGGCATGTGGCGTGGACTGTGGGGTGTTCCAGTTTGGGCAAAAAGCATACGATAAAGGCAAAATAGCTATCTTTAAGACGGTTATCAACACAAAAGTTAATTCGTATACCCCAGATTTAAGGACTACTACTCGTGAGAAGTTCGGGTGGACAGAGAGACATGTATATGGTTTCATTGGCAGATATGTTCCACAGAAGAACCCCGTTTTTATCATTGAAATCTTTAATGAAATTCAAAAGATTGATCCCAAGGCACATCTAGTGCTGATAGGTTTTGGTGACTTGGAACAGGCAATGATGAATAAGGTTGATGAATTTGGACTTTCAGATAAGGTGGAAAATCTTGGCAGGCGCGAAGACATCAAGCAGTTCTATAACGCTTTTGACTGTTTCCTATTGCCAAGTCTCTATGAAGGGCTGCCTGTTGTAGGCCTTGAGTCACAAAGTTGTGGCCTGCCCATTTTTTTCTCAACTGAAATCACTCAGGAGGCAAAGGCTTGTGAGATGGCTCATTTCATCAGTCTGAAAACTCCTCCATCGGAGTGGGCAAGGCAAATCGTTGAGGTCGTAGATAAAAATATCCCAGTACGCAGGAGTTACGCCAGAGAGGTCGCCCAGGCAGGCTTCGACTCAAAGAGCGAGGCTCTGCGGCTGCAGAAATTCTATTTTGATGCGATTGAAGAACAAAACAGATAATAGATAAAGATATGATTCCATTTAACAAACCATATTGTTCAGGCAGAGAACTGAAATATATGGAAGAAGTGTGCCATTCGATGACAATGTCTGGTAATGGCGATTTTACAAAGAAGTGCCACAAATTCTTTGAAGAGAAATATGGCTTTAAGAAGTGCTTGCTGACCACATCAGGAACAGATGCACTTGAGATGTGTGCCATGCTGTGTGATTTAAAAGCAGGTGACGAGGTAATTGTACCATCATATACTTTCGTTTCAACTGCTTTGGCATTTCTACGAGAAGGAGCAAAGGTTATTTTTGCTGATAGTGGTTCTGATAACCCAAATGTAAGAGTGGAGGATATAGAGCCTTTGATTTCGGACAGGACGAAAGTGATTGCCATTGTTCATTATGCAGGTGTGGCATGCGATATGGATGCCATTATGGCATTAGCTGAGAAGCATCATCTCCTTGTGGTAGAGGATGCTGCCCATAGCGTGGATTCTTTCTATAAAGGGAAGCCTCTTGGTGGTATTGGTCATCTTGGAGCCTTCTCATTCCATGAGACTAAGAACATCAGTAGCGGTGAAGGCGGAATGCTTGTAGTGAATGATGAGCGTTTCATCCGTCGTTCTGAAATCATCTGGGAGAAGGGTACTAATCGGGCTGAGTTCTATCGTGGTATGGTGAACAAGTATGGCTGGTGTGACATGGGTAGTTCTTTTTTGCCGTCAGAATTTAATGCTGCTTATCTCTGGGCTCAGTTGGAACAGTTGGATGATATCCAAAATAAGCGCAAGCATATTTGGAATATGTATTACAAGGGGCTAAAAGGAAAGATTGACGTACAGATTGATATTCCGGAGATACCTGATTATGCATCGAATAATGCTCACATGTTTTATTTACTTTGTCCTTCACTTGATTATCGTACCAAGCTGATGGCCTATCTTAAGGAGAAAGGCATCCAGACTACATTCCACTATTTGCCTCTGCACTCCAGTGCATATTATCAGGATAAACATGATGGGCGAGAGTTGCCAAACTGCGATAGATATGGAGATACGCTTGTTCGTCTACCTTTGTTCTATGAACTGACGGATGAGGAAGTGAATTATATTGTGAATACTATTAGGGAGTATCAGGGCTAAAGTTCCTTATCCTTTGAAAAACGAAGAAATATCGCTACAATCATGGCCAATAGGAATACTGTCACATTAAGTGAAGCATCTTTGATTAGTTGATATGTTCTTTTAATACTTTTCATTTCGGGTACAAAGATAATAAGATAATTTGGAAACAGATAATAATCGATAGAAAAATGAATCGTAGACATGCAATGGCCTATGGCATATTAGCATTAGAGATTATCGCGTTGTTGATCATGGCGTATCTGGTCTTTGGGGGGTATCTGGTTTGATTTTCCCAACCACCCTACTCCCTCCTTCATAATGAGGGACCTCAACCTCATCCCAGACCCTTCTCCAATCATAGGAGAAGGACTCAACTGACTCCGGGGGCAAGCCGCCCTGCGTCAGGGTTTTGGTATGGCTCACAAAGCCTGTGCCCTTCGGGTGAGCCATGAGTGTTTATCGGCTGGTTCAGGCTTATTACCAGCATTTCCCTGTTGGGGTGGTTTTCTTAAAGTGTGACTGCAAAATTGTAAGTGGATATGTGGTCCCGAAATTCTATATTGATGGTTCTGGACTCGGAGATAAGACGCAGGGAAATAGACTTAAAAGTCAGATGGCTGTCATAAAGCTGAAGCAAAGATTACGCAGCGCGTCCAAAGGGTTCCTGCGGGAACTATTTCAGGGAACGACGTTCAAGTCAGAAAGAGTATTGAGAAATTTTCTTGTCGCATCAGAAAAGGATAAAGGAAATATATTTGGCCTAAATGACTGGAGGACAGCCTTAGTCAGGGGGCTTATAGCCTGTTCTGGTTTCGATATGTCTGTAGCGATGACTTATCGGCATAGCACCAAGCGCACAAGAGATGGAAGAGTGTAATCCTGTTATAAAGGATAATCAATGGTAAAATATTTGTATGACCTTTCACGGCTCATGCCAGGTGATATTATTTTGATGCGGATTCCTGGCGATGAGATAAGTGAGCGGGTAATGGCAGCTACACAGAGTGAATTCTCTCATGCTATGTTATATGTGGGTGACTCCTCTTATATAGAAGCCAGTAAGAGAGTGGTGGCAAGGAATCCTGCTAGACTTCTCTTTGATAGTAAGGATGACACCTGTGTGCTTAGAATCAAAAATGAGTATTACAACATTGATACTATAGAAAATGCTATTGTATATGTCAGGGAAGTGGTTGGAAACCCATACGCATACGCAGATGCATTGCGAATGGAGGTTGGACGTACTGATAAATATTCAGAAGATATGCAAATCTGTACGAGGCTGGTCACAAAAGCATTTGCTAAGTCTGGAATAAATCTTGTAGAAAATATAGAAATGTGTACACCAAGGCAGTTGCAGCAATCGGAATATGTAGATGTACATAGGGATTATCTAAAAATAGCTTCTGATTTCGATTTGCGCTTTGCGGCTAGCTATGATGTGACAGATGATATGATTAATGCTATATTCAAGCTATTTGACTCACTTCAATCATTTGGAAATGGGAAGATTCGCACGATGGAAAGACTGATAAAGCATGTGATAGAACATCAGGAGGATGATAGAGCAATTGCCAAATTGCTAAAGGAATCTGGCTATCTTGATGTGTTGAAGACAGAAGAAGATAAAAATAGATATAACTACGACAAGGAAGAGTTTATCAACTATTATGGAGAAAATGCATATGAAGCAGCTATCTGTAGTCTGGAGACAAACTGGAGAGGGGAGTACAGATTTTCTCAGGAATATAATTTGTTGATTAAAGAATATTTCCAATGCGGTATTGGTTCTCATACGTTGATTCAGTTGATAGCTTTAGATAAACAGATCATAGAACAACATCGGCATCGTGAAAGGGTGTGCATGGCTGTGATGAACGATCCCAGGACATGATAATTTTCTTGGATTATGATGAATGCGAAAGAAATGGCAGAAAACGTTCTGACAGATTTGATGGGCGATAAATCTGTTTCGGACATTCTGTTGAAGATGAAAATCTTTGCATCTGTCAGGAAGGATGAAGATCTTTTGACATGGGTCTCAAAGGAACTTGGAGGATATTTTGATGAAGCCCCACCTTCTTATCGGATATTAGACTCCGGGCTGAAGGTGAAAGTGTTCGTTCCATATAATGGAGAGCATTGGATAGAGTTTCCTGCAGAGATGATAGAGGAGGAAAATGTGAGCGAACGTCTCTCAAAAATACCTTTTCATCAGCCTATAGCTGAATTGGAAAGACTTAGTGAGGATACAGATAACTCCGGAACGATAAATATCAGAGTGCCTGTATATGCGTTCCCTTTTATCTCAAAACATATTAGAGGTGACATTCAGGATGCTTATCAGTATTCAACAAAGGCTGCCCTATCTCAGATCGTTGTATCCGTGAAATCTGTATTGATAGATTTCCTGCTAAAGATAGGCAATGAAGAAAAAATAGATTTCAATACATTCATTAAAAACTATAGAAATATGGATAAATCAATTACAATTAATGCGCAGAATGTAAATACTGGAAGTGGAACAATTCATGCTGAAGGTGCAAGTTCAATTGTGGGCAATAACAATACCTTGGTTAGTGCCGATAAAGAGAATTTACTTAAGATAATTGCTGAGATTGATAAAATAGCCACAGACCATAACAGCCAAGATTATCAGGAAGTTTCGGCTGACATCAAGGAAGAGTTACAGAAAGAAAAGCCTGATAAGAAGTTCTTGAAAAGATGTTTCCAATTGATACCTACGTTCTTATCAGGAGTTGCATCGAGTGCAGCAGGGAATGGACTCACATCTTTAATCTCTTCAGCTCTGGCATTGTTGTAAAATAACGCCTTCCAACTTGAAGCGTGAATATGTCCGAGGTGTAGAGATTAAGAGCGGAGAAGATATGTGTGTAATATAATTTAAACGTTATAGCTTATGTCAAATCCCAAATTAGAGTTCTTCCGGTTTAAGTTAAATCATAAATCGGGTGAAAACAAAACTTTTAGGCAGTTTATGTTGGGAACAGGAAAGTGTACATTGCGTCAGAAAGATAATGCTATCTTTGGTGCATTGTATAAGTATTTTATGGAAGCACCTTCAAAGGGCTTCGCTAAAAATGAAAGCCTGAAAAAAGTGGTTACTGTTATTGGTAATAAGGGTAAGAAGATAATTAACAAGCACTATGACGAGCGCCCCATACCAGAATTCCCTAGTTGTATTATTTCTGGTGTCGTAAATGGTGGCTCTTTTGGAAAAGAACGCATATTGTCAGACTTAGATAAAAAGGATGAATCGGGCAATATAAGATCATCACAACCTGTTTTGCAGTATTACTATGTTTTTCTATATTTACCATTGGATCATCATGAAGGATTTTTGATGGTGCATTCCGATAGCGCGGATGAAACCATTACTCAGGCTATGAGAAACTATGTGGCAAGTTTGTTTGCAATAGGTGAATATAAGAAACCTGTTATGACAGCCTTTGCTCCTAAAAGTTTTGAGAAAGAATATAAAGATGGGGCTGTTATCCACTCTATGTCATTTGCAAAAACGGATATTAGCTCACAAATAGAGGATGATGATCCTGCGATGGAAAGTGTCAATGAGTATGACGTGAAGATTACATTGACTTTAAAAGATGAGAGTGCCGACCTCAGTAAAGCAGAAGCAATTAGACAATTCTTCAGCAGAAGGCTATTTGGTACGAAAGAAGTCAATTATAGACTTGAGGAATTTGATAAATGTACTGTCAGTACAAAAAATAGAGATACAAAATCTACGAAGACCTTTGACTGGAATATACGGGATCAGGAGCTACGACCGGTAGTGTATCTTAATGACCGCGTGACAATGGAGGTTGACGGGACTCCGAATTTTGTGGCTCTTAATAACTACTGTCATCAGATATTTGAGGATATTTTAAAGCAGGATTTAAGACCTGATTTGAATGTTAAAAGAGTGGATTAAGACTACATGGCATTTCTTAGTAAGTGCTATAAGAGTCATGGCTAGAGATGTCAACGGACAGCCATTTTCATTAGCAAGCTGTTGTGTGTATCATGTATTCTTCGTAGGATTGACTTTTGTCATAGTTCTATGTATTCCTAATGGAATAAGTCACGAATTCATTGACTATATCAAGGATATCTTTGCTATCTTTGTAGGATTTTTTGTGACCGCCTTGGCTTTTGTCTTTGATAAACTCGACATTACAAAGATCCCTACTCAGGAGGAGATGGACGAATTGCCTGCTGATAAGCGGTGGAACTCAAAGGAGGTGATGCGGGTGAAAAGGGAACATAATTATACTATTAGGTTCTTCTATACGGTCGGTTTGGTCATCCTCTTCTCGACATTGGCTATATGTCTGTTGATTCCAAACATTTTTTGGCCAAACTTCCTAGATATGAAGATGGGAGAGTACTGTTTTTTGAACTCCATAAAAGATGTGTCGTGGGAGTCGCTAGCTTTATTCTTTCATTTGTCACTGTGTTGTATTTACAGGTTTGTTGTTGTTTTCCTGACTATCAAGGTACTATATTACACATTTTATTCTGTCAGCAGTCTGCTGCAAGTTCTCATTTCTAAGAAAAAACTGGAAACATGGAATTAAAAGAAGCTTTTATTGATAAGATTATCTGTCATCATTTTAGTTTGGATCCTTCTAAAAGTCTTGTAAATAATGTACAGATGAATATGAGAGAACTTGATAATGATATCCTGAAAGATTTCTTTATCAAGCCGTTTATCTCGCAAAAGAGTGAATTCTGTTTTTCACATCCTGTCAACCTGACGTATAATGTTGTTTATCAATCTGCTCTCAGCCTGTTGCAAGAAGGCGACTTTGTCAAGTGCTCTCAGGATATTTTCCGTCATCTTCAGTCTGTTTCCAATCTTCCTACTATCAAGGAAGGGGATATATTTGTGGCTAAAATTGATGATATTATAGTGGATGGTTCCTACTACGAGGGCCTTGGAATATTCAAGATAGAAAGTAAAAGTGAATTTATAGAGACCTTTATTGACACAACAGGAAATCTGCAGTTTAGCGTGAAATCAGGTTTTTCGTCCAATAAAATAGATAAGGCATGCTTGATAGTTTTTTCTAGCGATCGACCTAACTGCTATCTGATAGACAGGAGCAGGGATACAAAATTTTGGCGGCAGGATTTCTTGGGAGTTATCCCTACAGCGAATAGCTATACACAGTCAAAGTCTACTATTCAAGTATTTCAGTCTTTTATAAAAGAGCGACTACCGGAGGTTCATGGTGTTACTAAAGCCGAACAGATACGTCTAATAAACAAGTGCTCAGAAATTCTAAAGGACTCTTCTATATTATCAATGACGGATATGGTTCACTCGGTCTTTGAGAACAGTGAGGTCGCTGAACAGTTCGAAGAATACAGGAAAGCTTTTGAGGAGAAAGAACAACTGAAATTCCCAGATTCATTTGAAGTTGACAAGACTGCAATATCTGTGACTAAGAATGCTAGAAGAATAAAGTTAGATGACACGGCAGAAATCCATCTGATGAAGACTGGTAACTTCATCGAGAGGGGCTATGACGAGGATAGAGGGATGTATTATTATAAATTGTTCTTCTCAAGGGAAAACTAATTGTGAACTTAGTTATATTTTACGTTTGAGATTTACTATTATGGATTATATTACAAATAAGATAAATAACAGGATTGCAATTGTCAAGAATATAAAAGGAACAACAGACCTTTTAGTACATTATCAATCGAAACTTGAGTACCAATTGATGCTATTGTTAGGTTTTTTGTGGAATAAGAACCGTGAAAGTCTTGATGAAATAGATAAAGAGCAACTATATCAATTGGCACAACGGCCTACTATAGGTGACGTGGTTGATATGTGCAAGCGACTTGATGTCCAAAATACTTTCAGAAATAACAAAAGGTTTTCTAAAGCAATCGTTCAATATCCTAAGCTACGTAATGGCTTCCTTGGCCATGGCTATACCTATGCTGATGGGCAGGACTCTGTCATTGCTCAGTTGGAGGAACTTAGTGATGCTATACAAGATTCGAGAATAGAGATCTTTCATAATGATTTGGATTTTGTCTATGTAACTTCTGTTGAAGACTCATGCTATAAAGGTATATGTTATAAAAGTAAAGGTGAGAGTATATCATGGAACTGTCCTGTTGAGGTTGGCAATTTGCAACCTGCACACTTGTATGCTTCATATGGAATCGGGTGCTATTCCTGTCTGTCACCTTTCTTAGAAATAGACAATTTTGGAAGTGGAATATATGTATATTGTAACATTGAGGAGAAACTATTAGGAAAGATAAAATACAATCGCTTGTTAGAAACTGGTGTTAAGTATATTGAATGGGAGGAGATAGCTAAACTTTGCATCTCAAGCGATGGTACCAAAATGAAAACCAGCAATGGAACTATTATCAATATTTTCGATCGTAATTACAAAAAATACATCGGAGTTGGGATAAAAAACAAACTGCGGGAGTTCCTTACAAAAAACATGTCATCTGTTTGCGCAACTATATGGGGGCATGGTGGAGTTGGTAAGACAGCTACAGTACAGAGCGTCTGTGAAGATCTAGCAAATGAAACATATAAACATTTTGACTATATTATATTTATGTCGGCAAAAGACAGAAGATATAATATGGTCACAGGTAATATTGAGCAGATATCAGGTTCTATCACAACATATGAAGAATTGGTTAGTGGTATTAACAGTTTGATGTTTGGAATTCAGACAGTAGACATTGAGAATATTGTAGCTTATGATGGGAAATTACTCCTCATTATTGATGACTACGAAACTTTTACTAAAGAAAACAAGGACAAAATCGAAGTCTTTATACAAAAATTAAATACTAACCATCATAAGGTGCTTGTAACAACACGAGCTGCTAGTATTAATCTTGGTATGATGTTTCATAACAATGAATTGAGTGAAAATGATTCTGTTGAATTCCTTCTTGATATTGTTGAAAACGAAGGTCTTGGCGATAAGGTCTCATTAAAGCGAGAGTTGCAAGATGAAAATCTCAAACACGTTTTTTTTGCTACAACAAATGGCCGTCCTTTGTTCATCTACCAATTTGCATATATAATGGCTCAGAAAGGACTACGAGATGCAAAGAAATACAAAATTAATGAACAGCGTTCTGCGATAGAATTCCTTTATGGACGTTTATATGATTACCTCTCTCCAAAAGCAAAGAACATATTTGTGGTTCTTAGCCTGCTCGTTGACACGAAGAATACTGTTAATGTCATAGAAAAAGCTAAATATATTGCAAATATGGAGAATGATGATGATGGTTTCCAGTCTGCTGTCAGTGAGTTAGAACAGCTGAAAATAATACGTTTCGGTGATGAGGATAATCACTTTTTTGAGGTATATTCTCCAGAAATACTCCAAATGATGAATGATTATTATCAAAAGCGTGATTCGAATTTTAAAAGAAGTTGCACTAGTCGTAGAGAACAGATAAACAAGGACCGAAAATTAGATGTTGAACACTCGCTTCTTCTATCTGCAGATTCCAATCGTGATACTAAAAATGAGATAGAGGTTATAGATAGTTATAAGCAAATACTTAATCGTACAACGTCACCAATAGATGTGAAAATGTCTGCAATCCTCAATTTGGCTTCATATTTGGCATTAAAAGGAAAGCGTGATGATGCATTAAAATGTTTTGAGGAGTACAATCATTTGTTTAGCAGTATTCCTCCAAAAAACACTGACAGGGATAAGTATGCTATGTACACGAAGATGTGGGCTGCGTATTCTTGGGCTAGTGACGAAGGAAACCGTAAGAGTGCAGTTGAGATATTATTAAATTATGCCCGTACAGGGTTTAACTATTCAAAAAATTATGATTTGGAATTGGCAGGTATGCTCCTACAGTACAACTCTATTATTGCTATTTCTGATTGGCAGGATTTAAGAATAAAACGTGAGAATGATGAGATTTCACCTCTTAACTTTAAGAAGGAAAGAGATAACCAGATTAAAGATTGTGTCAGAATACATAAGAAACAAGGGTGGCCTCTTTATAAGGCTGTTTGTCAACACATGCTTTCGGATTACAATTCTGGTGCGCGTCAAAATATAGTAGGTGGCCTGTATAATTATACTGATGTATTGGCACGTATCCATCGTTATGAGGATGCTATTGAGATTTGTCAGTACATTCTTGTAAATCCTTCGACAAATTTCCATGCACAATTTCAACGTCGAAAAGAGTGGATTGAAAAGATAATGCATAGAAATAATTGATGATTTTAAAAAATGTACCATGTTGTTTTCAAATGCATTATATTATCCAACTATAGACATCAAAAATGACAGGTGGCTCTAGTCTGCCGTTTTGTTCTGGGATTCTATAGGAACAATCCTCCCTCAGTCAATGATAGAGCGGCCGTATGAGAATAGTACAGCCAGAGTTGTTGTATGAAAACAATATACGTAACTATTCGGTGAACCCCGTCATTGCCATATGAAATAATGTACGTACCTTTGCCGCTGGAATTTCACTTTAAAATTTTAGCGACAATGATAGTTAATAAACAATAACATTTTCCAATTATTTGGTAACTACTCAGCACCCGTGTCATGAGTAGTTACACCGAAGAGGTGTTGTGTTAAATAGAAATAAAAACATAAACAATCCAATTTCTTAGGAATACTCAAAACCCCAGCAGATGCTGGGGCTAAGGCTTATGGCAAAAAAGGGGTTGGATGCTTACCTAGCATAAAATAATCGAGAATTTATAATAAACTCTAAAGATGAAACCTGTTGGGGCTCCAACGGGTATAAAATGACTGCTTACGAATAATTGTTATGAATAGAGGATCTGAATGGCGTAAAGGATTTGAGATTAATTATAACGGTCTTAACGAGTTTGCATAAAAATGACAGAGTTAATCTTGAATATGAATAATTCGGTGACTTTTGATAAAGGATTCTGGAAATCATTTGTCTGGTTTCTATTGATTGCGCTGGTGATTTGTTGTTTGCCATGGATACTTGCAAAGAATTCGTGGTGGATTGATTTTACTAATACAGGACAAATCGGCGATACCATTGGTGGTATTATGGGGCCATTTGTGGCTATAGCTGCAGCAGGGTTAACATTCATTGCGTTCTGGGTGCAGTATAAGGCCAATATCCAACAGAGACATGATATTGCGATAGAACGGTTTGAGAGCGACCTTTTTGAGATGATTCATATCCAGCAGGAGATAACCAATGGGCTGGTGTTAGAATACAATAACAAAGGAAATCAGTTAGTTGTAAAGCATGGTCGTGAGGTGTTTTCATGTTTGTATGAGGAAATGGAAACAAGATATACTTACCATGGAGGCTCTGAAATAACTACGTTAAAAAAAGCTTTAGCTGCAGATGGGGATTTAAAATCTCACTTATTTGTGGTGAGGCCGCTTTGGTTCCTTGATCATTATTTCAGACACCTTTATCGTATCTTTAAGTACATAGATGAAGGAGGGAATAAATTGATAGATGAAGATAAGAAACATGAGTATGCTGCTATTGTGAGGGCTACTTTATCTCCATACGAGTTAGTCTTGTTGTATTATAATGGATTCTCGCACCCAAGATTTCAGACACTAATAGAGAAATTTGCCCTACTAAATAATCTGAGATGGAAACTACTTGCAGATGTTGACGAAGTTCAGAATGTTTTTGAAGTTTTTGAAAGGAACTATGTGAAATCTTATGAATCTGACAAAGATAAAGGAAAAGACTATCAAGAGTCTGCATTTGTAAATCGTAAGGATGAGAGGTGAAAGCATCTCGTATCATGGAAGACTTCAGGAGTGACAACAAACTTATATACTTAAGTGACGATAATTTGTAGGAAGAGAAATGGTTGATTTGACAAAAGAGATTTATAAGGACGCTGCAAGTCCTGCGGTATCGGAAGTTGGTAAGGTGGCAGGGAGAAGCGTAAAAGCTCTATTATCTCCTATACGTGGATTCTTGTGGTGCTGGGAGAAAATTGAGGAATATGTGGAGGAGGCTGTCCAAAAGAAATTGGAAGACGTTCCTGAGGAACAACTAAAGAGCCCTGAACCAGAAATAGCTGTCCCATTGCTACAATCTTTAACTTATACTGCGCAGAATGAGACTCTGCGAGAGATGTATATAGCTTTGCTTGCCAATTCAATGGATAAAAGTAAAGAGAACGTTGTGCATCCGTCCTATGTTGAGATAATCAGAAAGATGAACAGGTTGGATGCATTGGTTTTTGAAAAGCTATCCGATGAACGTGGCTATATAAAAGCTGTAAATCCCCATATTTCAATTAGCGGTACAAATATGTTTATATCTGGCGCTTTGCCTGAATGGTATTTAGGGTGGACAATTGAGAGCTATGATGAGTTCGCAATATCAGCTTCTCTTGTTCGATTAAGCAAGTTTGGCATTATAGACTTAATGTATGATAGATCTATAGACAAAGGGAACTATTCTGAATTGGAGAAAACGCCATTTTTAGACAAGATGCTTGCTGGACACACATTCTTTCACCCTAATGATTCATTAGAAATAACTACGACGAAATGTGTGGTGTTTGTTAATGAATATGGGAAACAGTTCAGGGAGGCTTGTAGATAATGAATATGACGTAGGAGGAGAGGTAGCAGATATGATAAGAGGTGTTCGACTATATTGAGACCAACAGTAAACTGCCAATTTTGACGTCTTGTGTATGTTTTTACCTCTTCGGCAGCAAGAGCGGCAAAGTCGAGTGGCCTTTACCTCCACATGGGAATAGGGCCTTTAGGCTGGGAAAAGGTTCGGCTGGCGCAGGGATGGATGATGGAAGAGGGATGATGGAAGAGGGAAGAGGGAATGCGCAGGAAGAAGAAAAATGCTCAAAAATTTGTAGGTTTGAAAGAAATAACGTAACTTTGCCACCGAAAACTAAAGATTCTTATTTAATGAATGTACGGTTTGACAAAACAAAAGCTTGACCACACTGCAGACAAACTGATAATGCATCGTCTTCGAATTTTTATCGTCACTCATAAACCCTGCTCCATTCCTTCAGATGGTGTGATGACACCGATTCATGTGGGAAGGGCTGTCTCGCCATACAAGGTAGAGATGTCTTGGATGCAGGGAGACGACACTGGCGACCACATCAGTTCCAAGAATGGCTCTTATTGCGAGATGACGGCGCACTACTGGATATGGAAGAATGTGAAGGACTGTGACTATGTGGGCGTCTGCCATTATCGGCGGTTTTGGGGTATAGACATCACTGAGAAGACGGTTTCAGAGGTGATGGCTAACGCCGATGTGCTGATGGTGGAGCCTTCATGGCATACGGATAGCGTGTATGCCTATTTCGCCAAGTTCATGGGGGCGGAGAACATGACTGTCCTGTGGTTGGTGATGAGGAGACGATGCCCTGAGTATGTGGAGACGCTGGAGAAGATTTGTGACGGCGTGAGGTTCCATCCGTTCAATATGCTGCTGTGCAGGAAAAGTCTGTTTGATGAGTATGCTGAGTGGATGTTCACGATTCTCGGTGAGTGCGAGAAGATGGTGAAGCCGTCTCCCTATACGAACGGACGCAGGGCTCTGGCCTATATGGCGGAACTGCTGACTGGCGTGTATTTCATTCACCGGGGACTGAGAATCAAGACTGCGCCTTATTATAAGATAGAGAATGGCCAGAAGACATTGATACAGATGACACCGGATGAAAGGATGTTGCTGGCGGACTATGAGACGATGCTGCATGGCGGAATGGCCAGGAAAGTGAAAGAGGATCGCGGCGAGAAGTTTGAAAATCCGGCGATATTGCTGGGACTGAAGAATGACGGGATTCTGTGAACTCACACAGATAGTCACAGATATCACAGATTTTTGTCGTTCTCTTACTTTCTTGCGTCCCGTTCTTAAGACTCGCTGACGCTCGAATAAGCGGCAAAGCCGAGCGGGTAGCAAGCGTCACCCTTCGGGATGCCGAGCGCTTCGGCGCGAAGAAAGAAGCAAATACTTGTCCTTTTCTTGGCGCAAGAAAAGAACGAAAAGAACATCCACCCTAACCAAGCCTTCCCCTATATGGGAAGGATGTAACTGACTACGGGGGCAAGCCGCCCTGCGTCAGGGTTTTTGGTATGGCTCACAAAGCCTGTGCCCCTGCGGGGTGAGCCATGGTCTTTTTATCGGCTGCGCATGGAGGGACACGCGATGAGTTTTTTATCGGCTTTTTTTGTATTTGCTGCTCCAAAATTTGCAAGTTTGAAAGAAATATCATATATTTGCAGCCGGAAACGATAAAGATTGAAGACTATGGATACGACATTGCTGTCAAACCAACAACTGCAGATACAATCGTTCTGGAACTTAATACAAGCTTCGGATGATATCGTACAGAGAGGATTACTTCGCCTCTTGAATTCAAAATATGCCTCATTAAATGAGAAACGTCAACAAGATAGGAGTTCATTCTTCAGTTTGAAAGGTGTCTTGAAATCGAAAGGTGATGTAGATACAGACAAGAAGATGATTGACGATTACCTTAAAGACAAATATGATTTATGAGGATATTCTGCGATACAAACATACTGATGGAATTTATCCAACAGCGTAGGTTCGTGCAACAAGTGGAGCAGGTGCTCAGTTACGCAGAGAAGAACGGTCATTTACTTTATATATCTTTAGGGTCGTTTTATACCATCACTTATCTGGTTGAGCGATATCTTAAGGAAGAGGATTTGGATAAAGACACTCGTATTGAGAAACTTCGTACAATTCTGAATGGTGTGCTCGACCTGTTTCGATTTGCAATACCTTCGCCCATCGCAATCGCTGAAGGAGTGAATGACAAACTCTTCTATGATCTTGAGGACAGTTATCAAGCTCATTCTGCTATAGAGCAAGGATGTGACATGATACTTACTATCGATGTAAAACATTTCAGCAAGTTAAGTGGAAACGGGATCATCGAGGTTATTGATCCTCAGGCTTTCATAGATAAGTATATGGGGTGACTTCCTTTCAGTCGCTTCGCTTTGTGAAAGTGGCAGAGCCGAACGGCAAGCGGCCACTCGACATCCCGAAGGGTGGCACTTGTTCCACAAAGTGGCCTCAAGAAAGCATCGTTCTCTTACTTTCTTTGACACAAAGAAAGAAGCAAAGAAATATTCGCCCCACCAAGGCCTCCCCGCAGGGGGAGGATGCAACCTGAAAGTCGCAGAAACCGACGACTTTCAGTGGTTTTTGGTAAGCCGGGACACGGCTTGATATTTTTTATCGGCTGCGCAGAGAAAGCGGGACACGCGATGAGTTTCTTATCGGCTTTTTTTGTATTTGCTGCTCCAAAATTTGCAAGATTGAAAGAATTATCATATATTTGCAGCCGGAAATGATAAAGATTGAAGACTATGTGCAAATATAATATAGCAATTGATGATGCTGTGATGGAGGAGGTTAGGCCTTCTATCACTAATGGCATGGATGAGGATGCATGGGTTCAGATGCAGGTTGAGATGCTATTCAAAAAATTAGCAGAAACGGCCAAAACCAAGAAAAAAGATGGGCTTCTACTTTCTCAAAGATTAAGAGGTATCGGACATGCCCCTAAAGACTTTGATTACAAAAAGGAACTGGAGAATCGTTTCTAATGAAGCATTATCTTGTAGACACGAACGTTGTCATTGACATTCTCTTGGATCGTGAGGATGCAGATGCTGCGTGTGCTGTGTTTGATAGGGCAGAACGTGGGGAATATTGCTTACATATTTGCGCATTGTCTTTTACAACAATGTATTATTCGCTCCGGAAAATTCTAAGTCGTGAAGATCGCATTAATGCCTTGACCCAGTTGAAAGAGGCTGTGGAGATTGCCATGGTAAACGAGAATGTCATAGATATGGCTTTGAATTCTGGTTGGAAGGATTTTGAGGATGCTGTACAAAACTTTTCGGCTGTAACGGATCCTGATATAACTGCCATTATCACTCGAAATACAAAGGATTTCAAAGAATCTTCTCTCGAGGTTATAGATTCTTTGGAGTTTCTTTAATGAATATTGTAAGGCTGATTGGGGGCGATGAGGGCGGTGCCCCTACGGGGTGAGCCATGAGTTTTTATCGGGCGCTTTGGCACAAAGAGAGAACAAAATCTGATAGTTAAGTTTTGACTGGGTCGTACCAGTGTTTTTAAGGTGGGCATGTGGGTGCTCACCCTTTTCGGTGTGTAAATTTTTGGAAGGGTTATTATATGAACAGAAGTAATAATCAATCGAACAGGATCATCAAGTGGATCGTGATGGTGGGGGACTTCATGCTGCTCAATGCCATCATCCTGGCGTTCTCGCAGTGGCACTGGAGAATGGGTACCTGGGACAGGGGCGGCATCGAGATCTTCATCCTGGTGAGTAACATGGCGCTGATGCTGGCGCAGATGCGCTTCTCGACAATCATCCATCTGAGACTGGTGGGTGCGGGGGACATCCTGGAGAGGCTGGTGGGTCTGACGGCGATGCAGGCGCTGGTGGCCTATGTGCTGCTGAAGGTGTTTGCCTATGCCATGCCCATCGGATGGCTGCTGCTGGAGATCGGTACGGTGTATATCGTACTGTTGCTGCTGAAGCGGCTGGGGGAACGCTGGTTTATCAAACTCTACCGTGAGGCGGGACGAAACACGCGTACGGTGACGATGGCGGGCTCGGACCCGGAACTGCTGGGGGTGTATCGCAAACTGAGGGATGACCCGACGCTGGGCTACAAGGTGCTGGGGTACTACGGCGAGGAGGACCTGGAGAAACTGACGGACGAGGTGGAGCAACTGAAGAAGGTGAAGGGCCGCGACGCGCGACAACTGACGAGGCTGGGATCGTTTGAGGACCTGATGGCGGGCATCGAACGGGATGACCTGGAGGACCTGGGGGATGAACTGTATCTGTGTATCTCGCGGAAGCAGAAGGACATCATCAGGAAGGTGTCGCGATTCTGTGACCGCCATGTGGTGAGGTTCTTCTACGTGCCGGTGTCGGTGGAGTCGATAGGCCTGAACCTGAAGCGGGAGATGCTGGAGGACATCGAGATCTTCACGACGTATGAGAATCCGCTGCAGAACTCGGTGAACAGGGCGGTCAAGCGGGTGTTCGACATCGTGTTCTCGCTCATCTTCCTGATTCCTACGGCGATCTTGTTGCCGGTGATCTGGCTGATCATCAAGATCCAGAGTCCGGGGCCGCTGCTGTTCAAGCAGGTGAGGACGGGTCTGGACGGCAGGGAGTTCAAGTGCTATAAGTTCCGGTCGATGCATGTGAACAAGGATGCTGACCGGCTGCAGGCAACGAAGGACGACCCGAGGAAGTTTCCGTTCGGCAACTTCATGCGGAAGGCGAACATCGACGAACTGCCGCAGTTCTTCAATGTGCTGCAGGGACGCATGAGTATCGTGGGGCCGAGACCGCACATGCTGGCGCATACGGAGGAGTACTCGAAACTGATAGACAAGTATATGGTGCGGCACTTCGTGAAGCCGGGGGTGACTGGCTGGGCCCAGGTGACGGGATTCCGCGGTGAGACGAAGGAACTCTGGCAGATGGAGGGACGCGTGAAGCGGGATATCTGGTATATGGAGCACTGGAGTATCTGGTTGGATATCAGGATTATATGGTTGACGTTTAAGACGATTTTTGTCCATGACAAGAATGCGTATTAGGTTTCTTTTTTGAAAAAAGAAGCAAAAGAAAAAAATTTTTTTCTTAATTTATTCGGCGCGAAGAAAAAAAGCGTTGTTCTCTTACTTTCTTGCGTCCCGATGGTAGCAAGCGTCACCCTTCGGGATGCCGAGCGCTTCGGCGCGAAGAAAGAAGCAAAGTTTAGAGTCCCTTGATAAGGGACGGCTATAATGCAGGGATCCCCCTGCAGGGGTCACAACCACCTTATCCTCCTTGTCCTAAGGAGGATCTCGAACCACTCTCCAAGCCTCTCGCCAATCGTTGGCAAGAGGATGTAACTGACTACGGGGGCAAGCCGCCCTGCGTCAGGGTTTTGGTATGGCTCGCAAAGCCTGTGCCCTTCGGGCGAGCCATGATTGTCTACATCCCCGCTTGCGCCGCCCCTTGGAAAGGGGCTCAACCAAGCGCAGAAGAAAGAGCCAAGACAAAGGGGCTCAACCAGGCGCAGAAGAGGGGATCAACCAAGCACAGAAAAGGGAATCAACGAAGCGAAGGAAAGGGACACAACCAAGCGCAGAAGAGGTGTTCAAACAAATGCAGAAAAGAGGCTCAACCAAGCACAGAAAAGAGGCTCAGCCAAGCGAAGGAAAGGGGCTCAACCAAACACTGAAAAGGTTATCTGTCTGAACTAGTTTCCTGTCCGTATTAGGTGTTCTGTCCATATTAGAAAGATGTTCTGTTTTTCTGTGCGCAGCCTCCCCTTCCCTTCCAGGGGAGGGGCCGGGGGAGAGGTGTAAAAGGCCATGGCTCGCCCGTAGGGCACAGGCTTTGCGAGCCATACCAAAACTCTGACGTAGGGCGGCTTGCCCCCGTAGTCAGTTACATCCTTCCCATATAGGGGAAGGCTTGGTTAGGGTGGATGTCTCTTTTAGTTCTTTTCTCTGCGCCAGAGAAAAGGACAATACCTTTTGGTTCTTTTCGAAAAGAACGACAATAACCGAAGGATGGACACGGCCAAAATTCTTTATCGGCTACGCAGAGAGAAAGCGAAATATGAATGATTTAATAATACATAAGATTTAGTGAAAAGGTTATTGTATGTTGTTGCTCTGGTGGCGGGGATGATTCCTGCCACAGCGGGGGCACAGGGGGTGTTTGAAGCGGGGGAGGAACCCCGGACTGTGAGGACGAACGGGTTCTGGCAGGACTGGTTCGTACAGGCGGGACTGGACATGACGCTGCAGAACCCGTATGGCTATGACTTCTCGAAGGTGTTCCCCAACGGCAAGACGTTCGGACTGGACGTGGCGGCGGGAAAGTGGTTCTCGCATCAGGTGGGATACCGGGTGAAGTTCAACTGGGAGAACAGACTGCCGCTGCTGAAGAATGACCATGCGAACTGGCTGGCGCCCTTTGACCAGCCTGGGGTGAACAGGGACAAAGGCGGGTATATCGCACTGTATGCTGACGCGCTGATGAATCTGCACAACCTGTTCGGGGCGTATAGGGCTGACAGGACGTGGAACGCGAGCCTGTATCCGAGGATCGGCGTGAACTATAACTTCGGTGTGAGCAAGGGGGCACTGCTGGCGGGTGTAGGTGTGCTGAATACGTATCGGCTGAGTGACAGATGGAGCCTCTATGGCGATATCGCGTATATCATGACGGGGAGTGGATTCGTGGGGTCTGAGAAGGTGGAAGGCACTGGAACGGGCTCGAACTCGAATGGATACCTGACGATCGGCATTGGAGCGCAGGTGGCGCTGGGGAAAATGAAAAGGGCGGAGAATGAGAAAACATATGCGCCTGTTCAGACCACCCCTACCCCTCCTAACTTAGGAGGGGAAGAATTGGCGGAGAATGAGAAATCATATGCGCCTGTTCAGACCACCCCTACCCCTCCTAACTTAGGAGGGGAAGCCATGGCGGGGATATGCCCTCCTAACTTAGGAGGGGAAAGCGCTGGGGTGCTGACGAACGGGATATGGGACAACTGGTTCGTGCAGGTGGGTCTGGACATGAGCCTGATGAATCCTTACGGCTGCAACTTCTCGAAGGTGATCCCGAAGGGTATGACGTTCGGACTGAACGGGGCTCTGGGAAAATGGTTTACGCCTGAGTTCGCGCTCAAGGCACGTGTGCAGTGGGAGAACGGACTGATTCCGAACAACGGCGTGGAATGGCTGCCGCCTGCTGACGACCCGAAGCAGAACTATAAGAAGGGGGGACTGGCGACGATCGCCTTCGACGCGATGCTGAACCTGACGAATGTGGCGGCTGGCTATGACCCTGAGCGGAAATGGCATACCACGGGGTATGTGCGTGCCGGCATCATCACGCAGTTTGTGGTGGGTTCGGCCTCTCCCCTGGCTGGCGCTGGACTGGAGGAGACATACAGACTGAATGACCGGCTGAGCCTGTTCGGGGCCCTGGGATATCAGGTGTCGACGAGTGAGGGTCTGGGATATGGTACGACGGGTATGGATGTGGCGGCTGGCAGCAATGGCTTCTTTGACATCGACTTCGGCATCCGGTATGACTTGGGGAGGAACCGGTTCTATCGGGATGAGGTGACGAAGCGGGAAGCGTATTCGCAGCCTGTGGCAGGTCATAACTGGCCCAGGTTTGCGGTGAACACGCTCGCATCGGTGGGTGTGGGCTTCGCGCTGAAGACGGCCCTGAAGAAGATGGTGAAGGAGGAGCGTCCGGACCACTCGGACAAGGAGTCGTTCCCCTCGGGGCATGCCACCATGGCGTTTGCTGCTGCGCGGTCGATAGATAAAGAGTTCAGGAAGGAGAGTATCTGGATCCCGATAGCGGGCTATGCGGCTGCCACGGCCATCGGCGTGGAGCGTGTGGCCAGTGACCGGCACCACTGGTATGATGTGGTGGCCGGGGCTGGACTGGGCATCGCCTCGGCGGAGTTGACGTGGTGGCTTTCGGATATGCTCTTCCCGCAGCGGAAGTATGGTGTCGCCATCGGCACTTCGGGAAACACAATAGATGTGACGGTGGGGTTGTGATTGTGGCTGATGATTGGCAGCCACAATCAAAATATGGTAATATGAGTTATGGGGAGAAGTTGGAGATCAACTTCTCCCCTTTTTTTGCATAATATCTTACTTGTCCTCCGGACGGAGGAGGGCTTCTGCAGGGTTTTCCCTGCAGGGAGCAAAATCTCCTTGTCATCCCTCTCTCCCCTGGAAGGGAAGGGGAAACTGTATTCTCTTACTTTCTTGCGTCCCGTTGGTAGCAAGCGTCACCCTTCGGGATGCCGAGCGCTTCGGCGCGAAGAAAAAGAAGCGTTTTTCTCTTACTTTCTTCGGCGCGAAGAAAGAAGCAAAGTTTAGAGTCCCTTGATAAGGGACGGCTATAATGCAGGGATCCCCTGCAGGGGTCACAACCACCTTATCCTCCTTGTCCTAAGGAGGATCTCGAACCACTCTCCAAGCCTCTCGCCAATCGTTGGCAAGAGGATGTAACTGACTCCGGGGGCAAGCCGCCCTGCGTCAGGGGTTTGGTATGGCTCGCAAAGCCTGTGCCCTTCGGGCGAGCCATGGTCTTTTACACCTCTCCCCCGGCCCCTCCCCTGGAAGGGAAGGGGTGGCTGCGCACAGAAGAATAGAACACCCTACCAATACAAACAGGAAACCTAGATCAGAATAGGAGGCCTAGTTCTGATAGGAAACCTAGATCAGATAAAAAACCTTTCCTGCGCCTATGTGTGTCTCTTTCCTGCGGTTCGGTGAGCCCCTTTCCAAGGGGCGGCGCAAGCAGGGATGTAGACAACCATGGCGAACCCGAAGGGCGAAAGCCTGAGAGCCATACCAAAACTCTGACGTAGGGCGGCTTGCCCCCGGAGGCAGTTACATCCTTCCCATATAGGGGAAGGCTTGGTTAGGGTGGATGTCTCTTTTAGTTCTTTTCTCTGCGCCAGAGAAAAGGACAATACCTTTTGGTTCTTTTCGAAAAGAACGACAATACCGGAAAGAAGAAAAAACTGGGAAAAAGTTGCAAATATCAAATTTATGGTGTATTTTTGCAGACGGAATAATGGTTTGCGAATGATGAGAACAATAAAAAGGCTTTTTATATTGACTATTCTCTGGATGGGGATGGGCTGTGGGGTCTGGGCCAAGACACTGGCGACGAAAAGTCAGACGACTGCCATTGACAGGAAGAAGATGGTGGTGCTGGCTGATCCGCACGTGATGGCTCCGGAACTGCTGGTGAATAAGGGTACGGCATGGGACACCTATCTGGAGGGACAACGGAAACTGGAGGACTACAGCCAGCGTCTGTTTGACGATATGATCGAACGTATCAAACAGGATATTCGTCCCGGACTCGTGCTCATCCCGGGTGACCTGACGAAGGACGGGGAGCAGGTGAGTCACCAGTACGTGACCGGTAAACTGGACGAACTGAGAGCCATGGGCATACGGACGCTGGTGATTCCAGGCAATCACGACCGGGGTGCCAACTCCAATGCGGTGTATTACGACGGGGCGAACACCACACCGGCAGCGGTGGCAACGAAGGAGTGGTTTGCCGCTCAATATGAAAACTACGGCTACGGGACCAGTTCGGAGCGGGAAAGCACGACGCTGACCTATGCCTGTGAGCCGTTGAAAGGACTGGTGGTGATCGGCATCGACTCGGGTACAGACGGGATCGTGTCAGGGACTACCCTGAACTGGGTGGTGAAGAAGGCGACGGCTGCCAGAGAGAGCGGGAAGAAGGTGATCGCCATGATGCACCATCCGCTGATACCGCACTTCACAGGCGTCGACAACTTCGTGGCGACATCAGTGGTAGTGAACTACGAGACGGTGCGTAACGCCCTGGCTGACGCTGGCATCCGTGTGGTGTTCACCGGGCATTTCCACACCTCCGACATCGCCAAGGACTGGAATGCCGACAAGACCAAAGAGATCTATGATGTGAATACGGGTTCGCTGATCTCATACCCCTGTGACTATCGGGAGGTTACCCTGAGTGCAGACCTGTCGGAGATGTCGATCACCACGGGTCACAGTACCGCCATAGCGGCAGAGACGGCCAAGGAAAGGCTCAGGAGTGCTGCGGAGGATCAGATAGCCAAAAGGGGTACGGCCTATGCCCTGATTGCGCCTGCTGCGGCTCAGGCCTTTATCTTTCATGCCGAGGGGAATGAGAATGATAACGAGGAGGCTGCCAATACCCTCACGAACCTGGTGGCTGTCACCAATCTGGGGAAGGCGTTGTTAGGTGAAGCGAAGGCACAAAAACTGTTAGACATGGCGAACAGCATGTTGCAGGACAAGAGTCAGTATGGTACGGACCGTGAGGATCAGACGAATGACCTGACACTGACGATCAAACTGGCTGATTTGGCGGGGGATGTCAATGGGGATGATGTGGTCAACGTGGCTGACATCGTCGAGATCATCAGACGCCAGGGGCATCAGGTGAAGGAGCAGGAGATTGCGGCGATTCTGAGTATTATCATGAAGGAACCATAGGGTCATAACCAACTTTTTCTCCTTGTCATAAGGAGAGTTTCTTTTTTTTCTTCGGTGCGAAGAAAGAAGCGTTGTTTCTTACTTTCTCTGGCGCAGAGAAAGAAGCAAAGAGACATCCACCCTAACCAAGCCTTCCCCTATATGGGAAGGATGTAACTGACTTCGGGGGCATGCCGCCCTGCGTCAGAGGTTTGGTATGGCTCGCAAAGCCTGTGCCCTACGGGCGAGCCATGGTCTTTTACACCTCTCCCCCGGCCCCTCCCCTGGAAGGGAAGGGGTGGCTGCGCACAGAAGAATAGAACACCCTACCAATACAAACAGGAAACCTAGATCAGATAGAAAGCCTAGTCCAGATAGAAAACCTAAATCAGATAGGAGGCCTAGTTCAGACAGGAAACCTAAATCAGATAGGAGGCCTAGTTCAGACAGGAAAACTAGTACTGATAGAAAGCTAGTCCAAATAGGAAACCTTGTTCAGACAGAAAACATAGTCCTGATAGGAAAATTAGTTCAGACAGAAAAACTAGTCCAGATAGGAGACATTTCCTGCGCCTGGTTGTGCCCCTCTCATGCGGTTCGGTGAGCCCCTTTCCAAGGGGCGGCGCAAGCGGGGATGTAAAAAATCATGGCGAACCCGAAGGGCGAAAGCCTGAGAGCCATACTAAAACCCTGACGTAGGGTGGCTTGCCCCCGGAGGCAGTTAAGCCTCCCCATATAGGGGGAGGTTTGGAGGAGGTGGATGCTTCTTTGCTTCTTTCTTCGCGCCGAAGAAAGTAAGAGATAAAGCCTCCCCATATAGGGGGAGGTTTGGAGGGGGTGGATGCTTCTTTGCTTCTTTCTTCGCGCCGAAGAAAGTAAGAGATAAATGTTACTAAAATGCTGTCAAGGTATAGAGATACACGACAGCAGCAGGGACAGCCATGAGCGTGGAGTCGAAGCGGTCGAGCATGCCTCCATGACCTGGCAGGATATGACCAGAGTCCTTGATGCCGAGGGTACGCTTGAAGAGCGATTCCACCAGGTCTCCCCAGGTACCGAAGATGACGACAACGAGGCCGAGACCGACGAACTCTATCGAGGAAAGAGGAAGGAGGAAGGAGGAAGGAGACATGATTAAGGGCAGGAGGTGAGGGATGGCCAGGGCGACGAGGATGACCAGGATGCCACCACCGACGGAGCCCTCCCAGGACTTACCCGGAGAGATGCGGGGGAAGAGTTTATGCCTGCCTAACAGGGAACCACAGATGTAGGCCCCGGCATCGTTGATCCAGAGGAACACGAAGACTGACAGGGGGATCGTCCAGACGTAGTGAATGCCTTCGGCATCAGACTGGAAGGCGAGGACGTTCAACAGCGAGAACGGCACGGCAATATAGAGTTGCCCCATCATGGTATAGGCCCAGTCGTGGACAGGGTCTTCCTGCTTCAGATAGAGTTCGGACACCATCAGGTAGATGAGTGTGACCAGATAGGGAACGAAGACCGCCGGTGGTGTCATGCCACTGCAGAAGCCAGCCATCGCCAGGAAGAAATAGACACCTGCGACGGTGGAGATCATCTGATTGACAGCGACGCCCTCACGGTCGTTCACCAGACCGGTGAACTCCCAGATGGTCAGGCCTGTGACAAGGGCGAACAACAGGATCATCGCCTCCGGACGAAGGAAACTACTCACGATTGCGGCTACGAAGAACACCGCTGTTATTGTTCTAATAATGAAATTATTCATATACTCTCTTTTTTTGTTTATAGTTTAAAGTTTATAGTTTATAGTTTACAGTTTATAGTTTACAGATGATTACTTCTAAAGACAGAACAATCTCATCCTACAGCCCTTTCGAGTGGCTTGCCAGGTTATCATCTATAAACTATAAACCATAAACTATAAACTTCTTATTCTTCTTTCTTTTCTTTCTCGTCGTTTTCCTCTTTTCCCTTTCCACTTTCCTCTTCAGGAGTTTGCGCAGCAAGTTCCTTGGCGCGCTCCTCGGCCATACGTTCGGCATCGGCACGCATCTGGGCCTCAAGGAGTTCCTCGGCACGGGAGGTCCAGGGACGCTTGCCGAAGATGCGCTCGACATCCTCGGCGAAGATCACCTCACGGTCGATGAGCAACTGGGCCAGTTGGGCGTGGCCTTCCTTGTGCTCGCTGAGGATACGCTTGGCACGATCGTACTGCTCGTTGATCATACGCAGCACCTCGTCGTCCATGATCTTGGCGGTCGTCTCAGAGTAAGGCTTCTGGAACTGGTACTCGGCATTGTTGTAGTAGCAGATGTTGGGCAGTTTATCACTCATGCCGGCAAATGCAATCATGCCGTATGCCTGTTTGGTGGTTCGCTCCAGGTCGTTCATGGCACCCGTGGATATCTGGCCGATGAACAGTTCCTCTGCGGCACGACCTCCCAGGAGGGAGCACATCTCGTCGAGCATGGCCTCCTTGGTCTGGAGCACACGCTCCTCGGGAAGATACCAGGCGGCACCCAAGGCCTGACCACGAGGTACGATGCTCACCTTCACCAAAGGATTGGCGAACTCCGTGAACCATGAGATGGTGGCATGACCTGCCTCGTGGATGGCTATCGAGCGCTTCTCGGCCTCGGTCATCACCTTCGTCTTCTTCTCCAGACCACCGATGATACGGTCTACGGCATCGAGGAAGTCCTGTTTCTTCACGGCCTGTGAGTTATGACGGGCGGCTATCAGGGCTGCCTCGTTGCAGACATTGGCGATATCGGCACCCGAGAAGCCTGGTGTCTGACGGGCGAGGAAGTCGATGTCGACGCTGTCGTCGGTCTTTACAGGTTTCAGATGCACCTTGAACACCTCCTTGCGCTCGTTGAGGTCTGGCAGGTCTACGTGGATCTGACGGTCGAAACGTCCAGCACGGAGCAGGGCTGAGTCGAGCATGTCAGCACGGTTCGTGGCAGCGAGAATGATCACCCCCGAGTTCGTGCCAAAGCCGTCCATCTCCGTCAGCAGGGCATTCAGCGTGTTCTCACGCTCATCGTTGCCACCCATGGCAGGATTCTTCGAACGGGCACGGCCTACGGCGTCGATCTCATCGATGAAGATGATACAAGGCGACTTCGACTTGGCCTGCTGGAACAAGTCACGAACACGAGAGGCACCCACACCGACGAACATCTCCACGAAGTCGGAACCCGACATCGAGAAGAAAGGCACGCCAGCCTCACCGGCCACCGCCTTCGCCAGGAGCGTCTTACCCGTTCCCGGAGGACCAACGAGCAGGGCGCCCTTGGGGATCTTACCACCCAGTTCGGTATATTTCTGAGGATTCTTCAGGAAGTCCACAATCTCCTGGATTTCCTGTTTGGCACCTGCCTGACCAGCCACGTCCTTGAACGTGATGCCCAGGTCGCCGCCCTTCTCATACATCTTCGCCTTCGACTTGCCGACGCTGAACACACTGCCACCGCCGCCCATGCCGCCACCACCCATGCGGCGCATGAAGAACATCCACAAGGCGATGAGCAGGATGATGGGGAACATGTTGTAGAAGATCATGTTCAGGAAGTCGTTCTCCTTACGGTTCTCATAGGTATAGTCGCCCGTGAAGGTCTTGGCCTCCTTGGCCTGGTTGATATACTCCTCCACCTGGTCGATAGAGCCGAACTCCACCTCGACATAGGGATCCTTACCCGTCTGCTGGGCACCCTGATGGAACACATCGCGGATGTGTTCAGGCTTGACGTACATCTTCAGGTTGCCCTGCGTCTTGTTGATCACAATCTTCGAGGCATAGCCATGGTCGATCATCGACTTGAAGTCTGAATAGGTGGCAGTACGACTGACACTGCTGTTCTGTGGTCCTCCACTGGAGAAATACAACAGTCCTAATGCTAAGATGGCAATGGCATAGATCCAGTTCATATTGAACTTGGGCATGTTCATCTTCGGACCGTTTCCGCTGTTTTGTATATTGTTCTTGTCCATACTTTTTTATTGTTTACAGTTTATTGTCTATGTTTATGGTTTAAAGTTTATAGTTTATAGATGATAACCTGGCAAGCCACTCGTAAGGGCTATAAGATGGAACTATTCTACCTTTAGAAGTAATCATCTATAAACTATAAACTTTAAACTATAAACAAAAAACATAAACTAAAATTAATCCAAATCCTCGATTCTCGTGAGTTCTGCATCCTCCCAAAGGTGTTCCAGGTCATAGTAGGCCCTCACGTCGGGCAGGAAGATGTGTACCAGGGCATCGCCATAGTCCATGGCCACCCACTGTGCATTCTCCAGTCCTACCACATGCATGGGTTTCTCCTTCAGCCGCTCACGGCATATATCGCCCACCGACTCGCAGATGGCCTCCACCTGCGTGGGTGAGTTGCCCTCGCAGATGATGAAGTAGTTGCTGATGCTGCCATCAATCTTGGTGAGGTCAGCGACAACGATGCCACTGCCTTTTTTTTCTTGTATCGCTTCTGTTATGGTCTTTACCAGTTCGTTCATATATATTAATAATGTATTGAGTGTGCAAAGGTACAATAAAAAAGTGGAAAGTGGAGAGAGGAAAGTGTAAAAAGTGAAAAAAAAGCGCTTTTTTATAAATTTTCCTCTTAAAATTTTGTCAATTCGAGAAAAAGCACTACCTTTGCACCCGCAATTGAAGGAACAAGGGTGTTCCGGATGGCAATTGACATTGGGGTATGGTGTAATGGTAACACTACAGATTCTGGTCCTGTCATTCTTGGTTCGAGTCCGAGTACCCCAACAAAGGAAATCGCTAAGTCGCTTAGAGAAAAGCACTTAGCGATTTTTTTCAGATTTCTGTTGAACCAATAATTCATTGAGGTTTTTCCGAACCTATTTCCTGAACCTCTCCTCTATGCTCTGGAAGATGACGAAGAGGCTGGGCACGATGAACAGCAGTGCCACGGTGCCGATGAGCATGCCACCGATGACTCCCACACCTAACGAATGGTTACCATTGGCTCCTACACCTGTAGCAAGGGCCAGTGGCAACAGGCCGAAGACCATCGTCAGGGAAGTCATCAGAATCGGGCGCAGACGTACGGCAGCAGCATCGAGGGCAGCCTCGACGATGCCCATCCCCTGACGTCGGCGTGTGGAGGCATATTCGGTGAGCAGGATGGCCGTCTTCGACAGTAAGCCGATGAGCATGATCAGTCCCGTCTGCATGTAGATATTGTTCTCCAGTCCCCAGAGTTGGGCAAAGAGGAAGGATCCTGCCAGTCCGAAGGGTACACTCAAGATGACCGCCAGAGGGATGAGGAGGCTCTCGTAGAGGGCGCAGAGGATGAGATAGATGAAGATGATGCAGATGACGAAGACCAGGGTAGTGGTGTTCTGTGCAGAGGCCTCCTCACGCGTCATACCGCCAAACTCATAGCCATAGCCCTCGGGCAACACCTCGGCGGCAGTCTGACGGATGGCCTCAATAGCCTGACCACTGCTGTAGCCTTCAGCAGCCGTCCCTCCCACCTGTATCGACGGGAAGAGGTTGAAGCGTGAGAGAGTCTCGGAACCATAGATACGCGTCAGTGTGACATACTGTCCGATGGGAGACATCTCGCCACTGGCTGTTCGCACGAAGATATTGTTGAGCGACTCCTTGTCGAGACGATACTCGGGAGAAGCCTGTACCATGACCCGATAGAGTTTGGTGAAGCGCACGAAGTTAGAGGCATACGAACCGCCGATATAGCCACTCAGGGCAGACAGCACCTCACTAGGAGAGACGCCACGGCGCTTGCAGAGAGCCGCATCCACCTCTAGCCGATACTGGGGATACTTCAGCGAGAAGTTGGTAAAGGCACGACTGATCTCCGGACGCTCGTTCAGGGCAGCAATGAGGTGGTTCGTCTGCGCAAGCAACTCGTCGATGGTGCCTCCATGCTTATCCTGGACGTGTAATTCGAAGCCATTGATACGTCCGAAGCCCGGCAGCATGTTCTGTGTATTCACCTGTATCTTCGCCTTAGTGATATCAGCCGTACGGCGGTAGATCTCATCCACGACACTCTGCACGTCGTCTCCCCTACCCTTGCGCTCGTCCCATTTCTTCAGCTTCAGGGTGAAGTTACCATTCGATGACGACTGTTCGAAGTTGTTGCTGTTGCCAGCGATGAGCGAGTAGATGCGTAGTTGCGGCAGGTCCTTGATACGCTCTTCCACCTCTTTTAATATCTGATAGGTCTGTTGCAGGCTGCTGCCTGGTGAGGCCTGCACATTGATGAACACGGTACCCATGTCCTCGTTGGGCACCAGTCCCGTCTTCGTGGTGCGCATCATCCACACCAGGGCGACGACAGAGAGCACGACAAGCCCGACAGAGAGCCAGCGACGGGGAATCGTGACAGCCACCGCCTGCTTATAATGGTCGAGCAAGGCATTGAATCCGGCGTTGAAACGACGAAGTACACCATGGCCCCGTCCTTTCTTTGCTTCTTCACTCTCTACCCGATTACTCCTCATAATCAGCGCACTCAGTGCCGGCGAGAGCGTCAGGGCATTGAAGAGCGAGATGCCCACAGCGATGGCCATCGTCAGTCCGAACTGCGTATAGAAGGTACCCGTGACACCGCTGATGAAGCAGACTGGCACAAAGACGGCCATGAACACCAGCGTCGTGGTAATCAGCGCAGAGGTAATGTCGTGCATGGCCTCTTCGGTAAGTGAATCTTCACTCTTCACTCTTAACTCTTCACTCTCCAGTTTGGTCTGCACGGCCTCCACCACCACAATGGCATCATCGACCACCGTACCGATGACCAGCACAAGGGCGAAGAGCGTCAGCATGTTCAGGGAGAAGCCGATGGCATAGATGACAGCCAGGGTGGCCACGAGCGACACGATAATGGCGACAGCCGGGATGATCGTGGCACGCCAACTCTGCAGAAAAAGGAACACCACGAGGATGACCAGCACCAGTGCCTCGAAGAGGGTCTCCACCACACTGGCGATAGAGGCATCGAGGAAATCCTTCTTCGACTCGATATCCTCGATGACAACCCCAGGAGGCAACGACTGGCGGATGTCCTCCACCTCACGATCTATCTGCTTGATGATCTCATTGGCGTTCGACCCCGCCACCTGGTTGATGGAGATATTCACCCCAGGGCGTCCATTCGTCTCTCCAATGATATTGTAGTTCTGTGAACCCAGTTCCACTCGAGCGATGTCGCCGATGCGCAGTACATCGCCATTGGGCAGTGAGCGCACAACCATCTGTTCGTAGCCCTGTTCCTCCTCATAGCGTCCACGGTATTTCAGCACATACTGAAAGGTGTTCTGGCTCTCAGCACCCAGCGTACCCGTGGCCACCTCCACGTTCTGTTCGTTGAGTACCTGTGTGATATCAGAAGGCGTCAGTCCGTAGCGGGCCATCTTCAAGGGATCGAGCCAGATGCGCATGGAGTAGTCTGCCCCCATCACATTCACCTCACCGACGCCAGGAATACGGCTCAGACGCGGTTCTATGTTGATCTTCGTATAGTTGGCCAGAAAGGCCCTGTCGAAGGTGCTGTCGGGACAATAGACCGACAACTGCTTGATATTCGACGTCTGTCGCTTACGCACCGTGAGTCCACTCTTCACCACATCACTCGGCAGGCGCCCCTGTACGGTGGCAGCCCGATTCTGTACGTTCACCATCGCCATATTGGGATCGGTGCCCTGCCGGAAGAAGATGCCGATGGAGGCAGTTCCATTGTTTGAGGCCGTCGAGGTCATATACATCATACCCTCCACACCGTTGATGGCCTCTTCGAGCGGTACGACGACGCTCTTCTGTACGGTCTCGGCATTGGCACCAGTATAACTGGCCATCACCCTCACCGTAGGCGGGGCAATCTCGGGGAACTGCTCGAGAGCCAGACGACTCAGTCCGATGATGCCCACCAGCACCATCAGTACGGAGATAACCCCCGACAGTATCGGTCTGTCTATGAATGTCTTGACGTTCACCTTTTCACTTTTTCACCTTTCACCTCCACTCCCTCTTTCAGCAGTCCGGCACCCTCGGCGATAATGGTATCGCCCACACTAAGGCCTTGTTCCACAATATATTCGCGTCCATTGTTATGAGAGAACAACGTAACAGGGGTGGCTTTCGTCTTACCGTCGATGACACGGTAGACAAAAATACGGTTCTGCAACTCATAGGTAGCCTCTTGCGGGATGACAATACAGTCCGTACGATGAGCCGGCACTACGATGGTAGCACTGCCACCATTTTGCAACAGATGAGCACGGTTGGGGAAGGTGGCACGCAAAGTGACGGCTCCCGTCTGCGTATCGACGGTACCACTGACAGCGGTGATCCGTCCCGTCTCACCATAGTCCTGGCCATTGCTCAGGCGCAGATTCACGGCTGGTGCCTTCCTGATGAAGTCAGACACAGAACCATATTGTGCTACGAGGTCGAGAACCTGTTTTTCGGTCATGCTGAAGTAGGCAAACGACTCACTGTCGTCAGCCACGGTGACCAAAGGCTCGGTAATACTGCTACTGACAAGCGAGCCCACATGCCAGGGGATCATCGATGCCACCCCACTCACCGGACTCTTCACCTCGGTATACCCCAGGTTGTTGCGGGCATTCACCTCCTGTGCCTTGGCCTGTGCCAGTGCTGCTTCAGCCTCCAGCAAGGTATTGTGCATGGTCTCCACGCTGACGCCACCCACCACATGACTCTCCAGTAAGGTCTGCTCGTGCTGGTAGTTCATGCGTGCCGTGGCCAGACGGGCCTCAGCACTCTTACGTGCTGCCACGGCCACCTCTAAGGCAGCACGGTAAGGCACCTGGTCGATGATGAAGAGCGTCTGGCCCTTGCGTACCATCTCGCCCTCGCCAGTCAGGATACGGGTGATACACCCCGACACCTGGGGCCGCACTTCCACGATCTGCCGTCCTGTCAGCCGGGCACTATACTCCTGAGAGAGCGTCATATCCTTGCGCCCCACCACCATCGTCTTATACTGAGCAGTAGCCTGCGTCTTTTTCTTCCCTTCACCACACGATATCATCAACAGGAAAGACACAAAGGCACATAAAATCACTGCGCTATTATTTTTCGTCATGCCATCACGGTTGTTTAGTTCTGGCTGCAAAGTTACAAATAAAAAGTGAAGTGAGGAAAGCGGAAAGAGGAAAGCGGAAGGATATCCCTACGTTTTTTAGTATAATTAACGCATCTGATCCTTGTTGACCATGGCAGCTACGCACGAATCCGACCATACATTCTCGGCCGTTTCCACCATATCGATGATGGTATAGATGGGCAGAATGACACCCAGGATGGCGACGGGAGCGCCAATGCCCGACATCAGCGAGAGGGTGAGGAAATAGCAGCCCATGGGCACACCCGCATTGCCTACAGCAGAGATGACGGAGATGAGTATCCACAAGAGAATGGTTGTCAGCGTCAAGGGCATGCCACCATTCTGCATCACGAAGAGCGAGGTGACGAGGATAAAGGCTGCACAGCCGTTCATATTGATCGTGGTGCAGATGGGCAGCACAAAGCGGGCGATATTCTTCTTGACACCCAGACGATTCTCGGCGGTATCCATCGTCACGGGCAGCGTGGCAGCACTGCTCTTGGTGAAGAGGGCCATCAGCACGGCAGGCATCATGCGCCCCAGCACATGGACGGGGTTCAGTCCTCGTGCCAGCAGGAACAGCGGCAATACGACGAAGAACTGTATCACATTGCCACCCAGCACCACCAGCACATACTTGCCGATGCTGTCGGCTACGACACCTGCCGACACCTGGGCCGACAGTTGGGCTGAGAAAGCCACGATGCCCAGGGGCAGCGTCCAGATAAGGCCGCGAATCAGCAGGAAGAGCAGCTCCTGAAGTCCCAACAACCCTTTCACGACGACAGCCTTATTCTCGGATTCAGGCAACTTCGACAGTCCGATGCCGATGGCAAAGGCCAACAGCAGCAGCGAGAGCACATTGCCTTCAAGGAACGGCTTGACGATATTATTCGGGATGAGACTAATCAGATGACTATAGTAAGACAGTTGGGGCGTATCAGCGACAGCCTCCCCACCCTGCCCGATAGACTCAGCAGGCAGATTGCCAGGAGCCACCAACACATAGAGCACTGCTCCCACAGCCGCCGCCGCAAAGGTCGTGAGAAGGGTGTAAGTCAACGTACGTCCGAAAATCCTGCCAGAGCCCTTCGAGCCGAAGGTGGCAAACGTCGTGATGACCGCCAGCACAATGGTCGGCACGGCCAGCAACTGGAACAGCCGTGTGTAGACCACTGCCACAAACTCCATCGTCTGGTCGAGCCAATGCAGCCCTAACAGTCCCAATACCGCACCAACCACGAGTGCTGCTATCCATAATATCGTCTTCGTCATAATCTTTTGTTTCTAAAGTTTTCGGGTGCAAAGGTACGAACAAATAGCGGAACAGGAAATACCAACATGAGGGTATTTTGCAAAAAATAAGCCTTGGAGATGGCAAATCATAAAATTAGTCATCCAAGATGCCGTCATTATAGACGGATGCCGATAGAGGCGTTGATGAACCAGTCGTTCAGGTAGCCGTGCGTGCTGTTGTGGTGGTAGCGAATGTTGTTGAACTGTCCGTAAGCATTGATGAAATAGCGCCCTAAGTTGTAGGTGACCGACATACGGGCATCGAAACCGATGCTGATACCGCTGTTGTAGGTCTGGTCGCCCAGGGGTTTGATGCGCAGGCTATCATAGAACCACTTGTCCCACTCCTCGTCTGAGACGTCGGGATCCCAGAAGTAAGGATCTTCCATCAGCTCCTCGACGTTCGTGGCATAGGCATAGGCCTTGAGCTTGTTGACAAAGGTGAGCATAGGCATGGCCATCACGTTGACAAGCAGTCCGCGCACGGGCACCCAGTTGTAGGCATACCCCACGCCGACGCTACCCTGCCAGAGTTTCACGCGCCCCAGTCCGTCCATCATGTAGATGATGTCGCCATTCAGGTCGGAGGCATAGTCGATATGCGTATAGTTGTACATCAGTCCGGCCATCAGCGACCCCGCCGAGCGCTTCTGGATGACCGACTGGTCGTAGGCGGCGGCATAGGAGAAGCGCTTGCCGTTGAAGAGATAGTAGCCGTCAGCAATCACCGTATTCACATGGATGGGGTCCACCAGTTGCACCTCGCTCCAGTCTTCCTTGTCGTCTTCGGCAATCAGGTCGGTGGCCAGATCCAGCGTCGGGTTGCGGTTGTCGAACGAGTGGATACGCACGTTGACGCCGAAGGCACCGCCCGTGGCACCGAACGTGAGATAACTACCTTTGTCGCCCCCGACGTTCACCGTGTAGCCGAAGCCGTAACCCCGATAGCCCGCCCAGAGACCGAGATACTGCGCCGGTGTGGTCTTCAGATGCGGGTGGGCACTATATTCCTCCCCATACATACTCCCCTGCGTGTGCATGCTCACGATGGTCTGGCTCACGTTACCTTTCAAGATGAGCTGCCAGGGCTTCTCGGGCGCATCGATATAGCGGCAATCGACACCCTTGACCGACATGGAGTCGATCAAGGTACCCACCTTCTTGACGAGCGACACCACGCCGCCCTGCGCCATCAGCGGCAGGCTGAGGCCCAGCGTCAAGACCAGTATGAGGCATCTCAAGAGTTTCATTGGTGCAAATATAGACACTTTTTCTGAAATTTCCAAAAAAAGCCAATTCTTTTTTTTCTATTAGACCAATCTCATTGGCTACTTCTGATAAAGTTTTCGGGTGCAAAGGTAAGAACAAATAGCGGAACAGGAAATACCAACATGAGGGTATTTTGCAAAAAAGTGTATACGATTGGCGATTAGTTCTAAAATTAGTCGTAACTTTGCAGCCTAAATAAAGACAATATGGCATTCACACAAGCAATCTTCCGCAGGGCGGAACTTCTGTTGGGCGATGAGGTGATGAGCAGCATCGGCCAGAAGCGTGTGATCATCTTCGGTGTGGGCGGTGTTGGCTCGTGGTGCGCCGAGAGTCTGGTACGTTCAGGTATCACGCATCTCACTATCGTCGATTCAGACCGCGTCTGCATCACCAATATCAACCGCCAGCTGATGGCCACCTCGAAGACCGTAGGGCAGGTAAAGGTAGAAGCCCTGAAGGAGCGCCTGCTCAGCATCAACCCTCAGGCAGAAATCACTGCCCTGCAACAGATATTCACAGCCGAGACTGCCGACAGCTTCGATATCGGGAGCTACGATTACATCATCGATGCCATCGACTCGCTGAAAGACAAGACGCTGCTGATTCTGATGGCGACACAGACACAGGCAAAGTTCTATTCCTCAATGGGAGCAGCACTGAAGCTCGACCCCACAAGGATCAAGACTGCCGAGTTCTGGAAGGTGCAGGGTGACCCGCTGGCTCGTGCCCTGCGTAAGCGTTTCAAGCGCGACGGACTATATCCCAAGCGGAAGTTCCAGTGCGTGTTTTCGGATGAACTGTTAGAGAACAAAGGGATCCCGTCTACTGACGACGAGATCCCCTCTATGTTCAACAAGCCACAAATCAACGGCACCCTGGCTCATATCACCGCCATCTTCGGTTTTACGCTTGCAGGTCTTGTCATTCAGGATGTCGTGAAAGCATGAATGCGATGACTGCTTCTGGTTACAACTAAAAACGGCTTTCGATAACATGCCAGTCGACAATCTGCCAAAGGGCAGCGAGATGGTCAGGACGGCGATTCTGATAGTCCAGATAGTAAGCATGCTCCCATACATCGAAAGTCAACAGGGGTTTCAGACCTTTCTGAACAGGGTTGGCAGCATTTGTCTCCTGGGTGATAACCAGTTTGCCATCTTTATCAGCAGAGAGCCACACCCAGCCAGAGCCGAAGAGCGTTGCACCAGCCTTTTGGAAGGACTCCTTGAAAGCATCAAACGATCCGAAGTCACGAACGATTGCCTCAGCAAGTTTCCCCACAGGCTGATTGTCTGCCTTTGGCGCAGCAAACTGTCCGAAATACAGTTCGTGGTTCAGAATCTGCCCGGCATTATTCAGAATGCCTCCTTGTGCCTTGCACACAATCTCCTCGAGCGTAGCATTTTCAAACCCGCTGCCTTCCAGCAGCCCGTTCAGATTATTCACATAAGCCGCCAGATGCTTCCCATGGTGAAAAGCAATCGTTTCACGACTAATCACTGGCTCCAAGGCCTCTGGCGCATACGTCAGCGCCATCAATGAAAACTTTCCCATATCTTCTAAAGTTTAACGTTTTTTCTTCGGTTTCGGCTCTGGTAGTTCTTTGCAAGTCACGCGAACCAACTCCGAGAGATAGTCGCGATCATCCACATCAGCCACGTAGAAATAATCTTTCGCTCCCTCGTAAGGCGGACGCAAATCTACGACTTTCAGCTGTTTCCTGCCTGCCTCAGTAGGCTTCAGATAGAAACAGTCGTCGCAGATGAGCCCGAAAATCTTCCCATCACAATAAATCCCATAGTCCCCAAACATCTTCTTGGTGACAATCTCCCCCGCCCCACCACACTGGTCGGCGATATACTTTACAAAATCCGCATTACTTGCCATAGTCAATATCTATTAAAATTTTTACTCTTCTCAAAGGTTGTCAGCTGCACGCATTTTCAAAGCGTTACAATTTGTAATGGTTTCATTCCCTTCTGCTTTCAGACGTTGTTTCTTTGTCATGACTCATTCCATATCGTTTTTAGTTTGTCATCGCCCTTCATGTGGCGATACGTGTACAAAGATACGAAAATTATCCGAAAAGTTATGTTAGTGAGAACAAAAAAAAGTATCAAAAATGGTTTTTTCATCTTTATTAACGTGTAGCAGAAAGGAAAGAGGCCGGTTTACACTCATGGAGATACCTGATAACACTCATGGAGATGCCTTGCACGACAGTAAGAGATGCCTTCCATACCCCCATAGGAAGCATCTCTTACTGTCGTGCAAGGCATCTCCATCACTCGTACAAGGCATCAGAACGACCCTTAGAAGGCATCCCTATGAACGGAACCTCTATTTTGCAATGTCGAGATAGCAAAATCAAGTTTCTGTTTGTGATACAAGATATGAAATGTTGCAAATTTACTTCCACTTCCACTAAACATTCTGAAACTATAGTGTTTATAATAGTTTCAGGCGGTGGAAGTGAAATTTTCTCTTCCACTTCGCTTCCACCTTTTCGGTAGTTTCGGAGTCTCCAAACCTTAGAATAAGACAAAATAAACCCTGAGGAAGATGTCATCTTTCTCTTAATTTCCCCTGTTTTCAATAAAAAAGTGGAAGTAAAGTGGAAGAGAAAATTTCACTTCCACTTTCTGAAATTCCTATATATACTACATATTCAAGCGGTTTAGTGGAAGTGGAAGAGAATTGTATAATATGTTTGAATATCACATTAATCATCTCTCGTCTGAGAAGACTCATAATGCACCTCTTTATCTACGACTTCACCATTCAGGATCTTGAAGGAATTCAGATGGATGCCCTCGTGGAGAGAGAGGATGGCGTAGCGGATGATGGGGTCGTTGGCCAGACGGAGGTCTTCTTGTGAGGGGCGCGAGGGCGAGGCTGGATGGCTGTGCCAGTTGGCGAGGATCTTGAGGCCGTGTTCACGAGCATAGCGCAGAGCGGCAAACTGATCCTTCGGCGCAAAGGAGAAGTGCTCGCTGGAGTGGTCGATGTTCTCCATCCAGTAGTGCTCTGTCACGACGTCGCCTTCAGGGCCGCTGGTGCCCAGCAGGTAGCCGCACGTCTCGTCGGGTGCGTCCTGCCGGGCCTGGCTGATTAATTCATCTATGATTTCTTGTGGTATCTTCATTTTTCAATGCATAATTAATAATGCATCATGCATAATTATCGTTCAATGCTTTAAGTCGCAGGCGGCCTGTTCGTAGTCTATCAGATGATCGATGGTGGGGCTCGTGCCACAGATGGCGCACGAGTCACGATGCTTTACGGGAACCGTGTGGAACTGCATGGTCTTGGCATCGAAGGTGAGCAGACGGTTTGTCAGCAGTTCGCCGATGCCCGTGAAATATTTCAGCGTCTCGGCGGCCTGGATGGTGCCCAGCATACCAGCGATGGCCCCCAGTACTCCTGCCTGCGAACAGGTGGGTACGGCTCCTACGGGAGGCGGTTCCTTGAACATGCAGCGGTAGCAGGCCGTGCCTGGCAGATGGGTGAACGTCTGGCCGTTGAAGCGCAGGATGCCACCATGCGAGAAGGGCTTGCCAGCCATCACACAGGCATCGTTGATGAGGAACTTCACGGGGAAGTTGTCCGTGCCGTCGACGATGAAGTCGTACTCCTTGATGATGTCAAGTGCGTTCGACGAGTCGAGAAACTGATAATAGGTCTCCACCTTCACGTCAGGGTTGATGGCCTTGATCTTCTCCTCAGCACTCTTCACCTTCGGTACGCCTACGTCCTTCGTGAAGTGGATCACCTGGCGCTGAAGGTTGCTCAGATCGACGACGTCGGCATCCACGATACCAATCGTGCCGATGCCAGCCGCAGCGAGGTAGAGCGAGACGGGAGCCCCCAGTCCGCCAGCACCCACCACGAGCACACGCGCGTCCATTATCTTTTCTTGTCCCTCCACGCCGACATCCTGCAACAGGATATGACGGGAATATCGCTGTATCTGTTCTTCTGTAAAGTCTATCATAGCGGTAGCAAATTTTTCACTTTTCACTCTTCCCTTTTACCTTAGGCATCCTCCACCCATGAAATAGAGGAAATCGACCTTGTCGCCTTCCTTGAGTTGAATACTCTCCCAGTCCTCACGCTCGGCAAACTCCTCGTTCACCTGCACGCTGACCATTTCCGGGTTTTCTACCAGCAACTGCTTGATCAGTTCGCTCACGTTGAGCGGCAGGCTCACTTCCTGCGCGTCTCCATTTACATAAATCTTTGCCATATTCGTTTGAGTTTGAATTCGACTGCAAAGGTACGGCGTTTTTGACACTCCCACAATCGCCCAAACGTGGCATTTCGCATACCAATTGTTTGGTAGGGTGACAGGCTATCGCAGCCGCCTGAGCAGTTCCAGCAGCACCTGCCAGATGTCGCCGATGGTTTTCAGTTCCACCCGTTCACTGGCAGAGTGGGGCTCTACGATGCGGGGGCCGATGCTGGCTATCTGGATGCCAGGATAATGCTCCACGAAGAAGCCCGCCTCGAGCACGAAGTGCATGGCCACCATGCGTGGCCGCCAGCCCAGCACGTCGAGGAAGGTGTCGCTGGTCAGTTGGAGGAAAGGCGACTGCTGGTCTTCCTGCCAGGCAGGTGCTGACATGACGGTCTCAGAGGTGGCTCCTGCAGCGGCGAAGGCAGCGGCAATCTGCTGACTGAGCCTTGCCATGTCGGCATCGATGAAACTACGCGTGTGCGTACTGATAAAGAGGTGGTCGCCTTCGGTACTGATGCGCCCGATATTGTTTGATGTTTCCACCGTGTCGTCCATGACAGTGCTCATTCTGACCACCCCCTGAGGCACCTGCTGCAGACAGGTCATCAGCGACTGGAGCACCTCAGGTCTGATCACCTGGGCTTGTGGCTCGCAGGGCTCGATGATGCATGTCATGCCCATGTCCAGAGGGTATTCCCTGTGCAGCCACTCATTAATTTCCTGTTGATAGTTGATAACGGGCAGATGACGGTCTTGGGAATGCACAGCCATCACGATCTCGCCCTTTGAGGCTATCGAGGCGTTGGCCTCACCAATATTTATGGATGCCACGCTGATTTCATGCCGTCTGGCAAGATCATCCAGGGTTGCCTTTGCTGCAACAACGGCCGAGCAGCGCCCCTTGTTGATATCGACGCCAGAATGACCGCCCAGTCCGCCTTCAAACCTGATGCGGTACCACTGGCATTCATCCTCCGCAACAGCCGTATGCTGAAGGGGAATACGGTGGAACTGCAGGGTGGCTCCAGCGGCTCCCGTCGTGATGGTGTCATAGTCTTCAGAATCGAGGTTGATGACCTTACGCCCTCGGATGAAGTCCTTCGACAGTTGGGCGGCTCCCGTCATGCCGTCCTCCTCATTGGTCGTCGTGATCACTTCCAGGGCGGGGTGCTCGATGGTGTCGCTTTCCAGCACGGCAAGAGCCATCGAGAGGCCGATGCCGTTGTCGGCACCCAGCGAAGTGCCCCTTGCCTTCATCCAACCATCCTCCACGTATGCCTCAATGGGGTCGTTGAGCGGGTCGGCCATCCCTACGCACACCATGTCCATGTGGTTCAGGAGTACGATGGTCTCTGCGCCCTCGTACCCTGGTGTGGCAGGTTTGCGGATGACGACGCAGTTCTCTGCGTCGCGCTCATAGTCTAACTGTAGGCGCTGGGCAAACTGGCAGAGATAGTCGGCCACGCGCTCTTCATGATGCGAAGGGCGTGGGATTCGGTTGAGTTCACTGAAGATACTCAAAACGCGTTCGGGAGTGGGCTGTTTCATAATTCTATACTGTTTTTTTGCTGCAAAGATAGTAAAAAATCCGCTTATACCAAACAATTGGTAGGCAAAATGCCACAATTGGGCGATTGTCGGAGTGGCAAAACCGCCGTACCTTTGCACCCAGACTCAAACGTATAAAAATTATGGCAGACAACAAGAAACTTAGCATCATCGCCTTCAGTGGCGATTTCGACAAACTGACGGCAGTATTTACATTAGGTACGGGCGCGGCAGCAGTAGGCTATGAAGTGAACATCTTCTTTACCTTCTGGGGGCTCGACGCCATCAAGCAGAAACAAGGACGCTCGTTTACAGGCGGCAACTGGCTGACGAAGATCTTCGGGTTTATGATGGGTGGTCTCCATGTCACTCCTACGAGCCGTTTCAACTTCCTCGGTGCAGGTCCAAGGATCTTTCGCTACCTGATGCGTAAGAACAATGTGGCAACACTCGAAGAACTCGTCGAGGCTGCCAAAGTACTTGGAATCAATCTTTATGCCTGCGAGATGGCCATGCATGTGCTCGGTCTGAAGAAGGAGGACTTTATTCCTGAGGTAAAGGATGTGCTCGGCGTAGCCTCGTTCCTGAATCTCTCTGAAAGCGGACAAACATTATTCATTTAAACACGAATCATCACTAATTGAACACGAATTATTCATAAATATATTCATGAGAAATTCATGAAAATTCATGGTAATTCGTGTTAAAAGAAAAAAGATTATGGCAACAAAAGTATTAGACATTACGAAAGAGCACTGCCCGATGACCTTCGTCAAGACGAAGATCGAGCTCTCGAAGCTCAGTGAGGGCGACATCCTCGAAGTACTCCTCGCCGAGGGCGAACCCCTTGACAACGTGCCCCGCAATGCCAGGGAGCAGGGCTACAACGTACTATCGGTAGAGCATGTAGAAGCCACTACCCATAAAGTAACGATAAAAAAGTGAAAAGTTATTGTTTACAGTTTACGGTTTACAGATGATATGCTGGCAAGCCGTTCTAAGGACTCCGCCTTTAGAAGTAATCATCTATAAACAATAAACTTTAAACTATAAACAAAATAAAATATTTAAAATTCAAACAATTATGGCAGATTCTAATTTACAGCGCAGTGTGACCACTGCTACCGCCAGAAGACTGGCAACGACCACTAAGACCGCCCCTCAGATGGGCTCTATCACCCCAAGACTTTTGCTGAAACTCCTGCCTTGGGTACAGGTCTCAGGAGGCACATTCCGTGTGAACCGCACGAAGGTAGAACTCCGCAAGAACGATCGCCTGCCCATCCAGTATGTGAACGGCGTACCATCTTTCACAGCCAAGAACCTGAAGGCTATTCCTTTGTTCTCTGAGTTCGACGATGAGATTCTGAACCGCCTTGTGAGTTCATTCGAGACGAAAGAGGTAGATGTTGACAAACTCTTCGTTGAGGAAGGCAAGGACAAGCAGCGCTTCTTTATTGTGGCCAGTGGTCAGGCTGAAGTCATCAGCAAAGGCCCTCATGGTGAAGACCTACGGATAGCTCTCTTGGGCGACGGCGAATACTTCGGTGAAGCCGATCTTCTCGACGAGCAAGAATCGACAGTTTCCGTGCGCGCCATCACCCCCACCGTATTCCTCGGGCTGAAACTGAAAGAGCTGATTAAGTTTATCAAGGAAGTGCCCGATTTCCGCGAGACGTTCAATAAGGCCGTTGACAAACAGCTGCGCCTGAAAGCTTCTGTCAACGACAACGGCGAGAAGCATATCGACCTGGTGAGCGGTCACGAGGAAGACAACATCATCCCTGAGACCTACATCGACTACGAGGAGAATCCTACGGAGTACTCGCTGAACACACTTCAAACCGTTGTTCGCGTACATACCCGTGTGAGCGATCTCTATAATAACCCCTACAACCAACTCGAAGAGCAACTGCGACTGTCGATCGAGAGCATCAAGGAGCGTCAGGAGTGGGAACTCATCAACAACAAGAAGTTTGGTTTGCTGGCAGCTGCCAATCCCGCCTACCGCATCACCACGCGCTATGGCGCCCCCACCCCTGATGACCTCGACGAACTGCTGTCACTCGTATGGAAGGAACCGGCCTTCTTCATCGCCAATCCGCGTGCCATCGCAGCCTTCGAGCGCGAATGTACCTGGCGAGGTGTTCCCCCTGTGACCACCGATCTCTTCGGCACGAAGGTCATCCTGTGGCGCGGTGTGCCCCTGATTCCTTCAGACAAGGTGGAGGTAGAAGGTCAGTATCTGACAGGTCGCGGCGTTGGTACCACGAAGATCATCCTTGTGCGTACAGGCGAACAGAACCAAGGTGTCATCGGCTTGCATCAGAGCGGTATTCCTGGTGAGATTGCACCATCGCTCTCAGCCCGCCTGATGGGTCTTGATAAGTTTGGCGTGGCATCATATCTGCTCACGAAGTACTTCTCGCTGGCAGCCCTTACCGACGATGCCATCGCTGTACTCGAGAACGTAGAGGTGGGTTATTATCATGACTATCAGCACAGAAATAAAGTTGAGAAATAAATGATCAATCTATCAGAACTAAATAGTTTCCCTTCACAGGACGGCGGATCGCTGGCTATGCTGAAGGAAATCGCACAAAGATACTGCCCTGAGGAACTGCAGGCTGAAAGGCTACGGGTAGGTGAGCATAGCTCGGGAATGCGGAAGGCGATATTGCCTGACGAGCAACTGAATCTCAGCGAGCTGGAAGCTGGATTCAGACAGTTTCTGGCTGGAGGCAGTGGCTACGGCGAACTTCCTTACCTCGGAGATACAGATGTTCAGACGAAGACCATTCCTCATGAGGACGGCTTCGGCATCGGCATCCCCGAGACGCAGAAGCTGCGCGACCTGCACTACGAGGAGGCGGACACGCTGAACTCTGAGCAGATCAAGAAGGATTTCCCCATACTAAAGCAGAAGGTAAACGGCCACGACCTCGTGTGGTTGGATAATGGTGCTACGACCCAGAAGCCGAATCAGGTCATCGACAAGATTTCAGACTACTATCGTACGTACAATTCGAATATTCACCGTGGAGCCCACACGCTGGCGGCCCGTGCGACAGATGCCTACGAAGAAGCCCGCGAGAAGGTACAGCGGTTCATCAATGCCGCTACAAGCGAGGAGATCATCTTCGTGCGTGGCACCACAGAGGGCATCAACCTTGTGGCACAGACCTACGGACGTCAGTTCCTGACTCCTGGTGATGAAGTCATCGTCTCTGAACTCGACCATCATGCCAACATCGTACCTTGGCAGCGTGTTGCTCAGGAACGTGGTGCTACATTGCGAGCTATCCCTACGGATCAGAATGGCGACCTCATCCTCTCAGAACTGGAACGGCTCATCACGCCTCGAACTCGTTTCGTCAGTGTGGGTCATGTCAACAATACTTTCGGCACTATCAACGATGTGCGACGTATCATCGACATCGCCCACTCACACCAGATTCCCGTGCTGATTGACGGGGCACAGTCGATAGCCCACACGCCTGTAGATGTGCAGGCCCTTGGTGCAGACTTCTTCGTGTTCAGTGGTCATAAGATCTACGGGCCTAATGGCATCGGAGTGGTGTATGGTCGCAAGGAACTCTTGGATAAGATGCAGCCCTGGCAGGGTGGCGGCAACATGATTAAGGATGTGACCATCGAGCGCACAGAATATAATGTGCCGCCTGCCCGTTTCGAGGCTGGCACACCCAACGTGGCTGATGCCATCGGACTGGGTGCAGCACTCGATTACGTGAGTCATCTGGGGATTCGCAATATTGAGCATCACGAGCATCAGCTGACGGAGTATGCACGAGAACAGCTTGGCCAGATTCCTGGTCTGACGCTTATCGGCAATCCCAAGAACCGTGTGTCAGTCGTGAGTTTTGTGCTCGATGGTATCCCTGTGCCTGAGGTCGGCACGCTCCTCGATAAAGAGGGCATTGCCGTACGTGCAGGTCACCATTGCGCTCAGCCCGCCCTTCGCGCTTTGGGCTACGAAATGAGTGTCCGCCCGACCTTTGCACTTTATAATACCCGCGAGGATGTAGATAAACTCGTGATAGCAGTTAAGAAAATCATAGGACGATAATGCAGTACGAAACGAAAATTCTGACGACAAAGTATCAGAAACCTGACTCATACGGGGCATTGTCAATGCCCGTCTACTATACGGCGGCGTTTGAGTTTGAGTCTGCCAAGGCCATGGGCGACGCATTTTGCGGTCGTTCCATGGCCCCGTCGTATGCCCGTATTGCCAATCCTACGACCACCTATCTGGAGGAACGGGTACGGCAACTGACGGGGGCAATAAGCGTGACGGCACTCAACACGGGCATGACGGCCATCCACTACGCCCTGACCGCAGTCAGCGCAGCAGGACTCAACATCGTGGCCTCGAAACATCTGTTTGGCAACAGCGTCTCGCTGATTCGCGACACATTGGGCAACTTCGGCGTAGAGCCGCGATTTGTGGATTTCACGAAGCCTGAGGAGGTGGAGGCACAGATCGACGATAAGACTTGCGCCCTGTTTTTCGAGATTATCACCAATCCGCAACTCTTCGTGGCAGATATCCGGAAGTTATCCGACATCGCCCACAAGGCTGGTGTACCCCTGATTGCTGATACGACCATCGTACCCTTCTCCACATTCCGGGCTGTTGACTTCGGTGTGGATATCGAGGTGGTGTCGAGCACGAAGTACATCTCTGGTGGTGGCACAGGATTAGGTGGGCTACTCATCGACTATGGCCGCTTTGACTGGAGCCAGGCGCCCTGCCCAGCCCTACAAGCACGAACCAGGCGCGTTGGCAAGAATCTGGCTTTTACCGCTCGTGTAAAGACAGAACTCGTAACTAATCTTGGTGGACTGATGACACCCCAGGCGGCCTACATGGAAACACTCGGCCTCGACACCCTCGACATCCGGTTCCGACGACAGGCAGAGACCACGTTGTGGCTCGCCCGTCAGTGCCAGCAATTGCCAGAGATCAAACGTGTGAATTATACAGGCTTGGAGAATAATCCTTTCTATAATCTCTCAAAGTTACAGTTTGGCCCATTACCTGGAGCAGTCTTTACCATCGACCTCGAATCGAAGGAAGCCGCATGGGCATTCATCGACAAGTTGCAGATTATCCGTCGCGCCACAAATCTCTTCGACCGCAAGTCGCTGGCTATTCATCCTGCCTCAACAATCTTCGGACTATTCACCGCCGAACAGTGTGCAGAGATGTCTGTCCTCGACACCACCGTCCGCCTCAGCATCGGCCTCGAAGCCGGTGAAGATCTGCTGGAGGACATCAAGCAGAGCCTGACAGGCTAAAGTTTCCTGCCTCTACAAATGACATCAAGTTCTCATCAAGAATAAGAGAATTAGAGAATTATGCAAGCCATTAGGACCAGTAAATATCACGTCTAATCTGCACGATATTCTCTAATTCTCCAATTCTTGATAAATAATATGTGTAATTCTCTTAGATATAGAACTCAGAAGAGTCTACCAGACCTGCCCGTAAGGCATACTTGATAACTTCGTGAGCCGTATTGATGCCCAGTTTGCGGAAGATGTTCTTGCGGTGGGTGGTGATGGTGTGAACACTTGAGAAACGCTCATTGGCGATCTCCTTGGTGGTCTTGCCTTGGGCGATAGCCCTCACGATTTCCGTCTCTGTCTCCGTCAGAATACTGGGGTGATCGTCCTCCTGCTGTTGGTTGATAATCACTTCCAGTGCACGCTGACTGATGAACCGCTGATGAAGGCTGACGACCTGCAAAGCCTCACGCACCTCACTCAGCGGTCCGTCCTTGAACACGATACTGAACTGGTGGGAGGCATAGACCACACGACGCAGGAACTTCGGTGTCAGTTCATCGCTGATGAGTATCCACTCTGAGAGTGCAAAACGCTCGGCAACTATCAGGAGTTGGTCTTCATCGGCAAAATCGAACAGGGTGTAGTCGAGCAACACCACTGCGTTCTCGTGTTTCTTCAGCAATTCCACAAGCCCCGCCTTGTCTGTGGCCCTGAAGACACTTGACTCCGGCACTTGACTGACAATACCCTCCAAGGCATATCTTGTCAGTTCCTGGTTGTCTGCTAATATATACTTTGACATAAAGATAGGATTTTGGGTGCAAAGGTACAAAGATTAGAATAGCGCACCAAACACAGCGCCAAAATTAGAAAATACAACCAAGAATCAACAGACTGTACTGCAATCATTCTGACTTGACTCAGAAGAAAAGCATTCGGTAGAATATTATTCCAAAACATTTAAATTCACTTAAAATGAGGCTGCAAAATGTATGTATTTGATGAATTATCGCTACTTTTGTGCCCACAAATCGACAAACAATAAACTATCATCAACAATGAAGACTGACATACAGATAGCACGGGAATGTGAACTGAAGCCCATTGGCGACATCGCTGCACAGTTAGGAATAGCCCCTGAAGATATTGAGCCCTACGGACGGTATATGGCCAAAGTGCCGGTATCGCTGATCGATGAGGAGAAGGTGAAGCAAAGCCGTCTGATCCTGGTGACAGCCATCAGTCCAACGAAGGCCGGCATCGGCAAGACCACCGTCAGCATCGGCCTGACGCTGGGGCTGAACAAAATCGGGAAAAAGGCCGCCGTGGCCTTGAGGGAACCGTCGCTCGGACCCTGCTTCGGCATCAAGGGAGGTGCTGCCGGTGGCGGCTATGCACAGGTGCTGCCGATGGAGAAAATCAACCTGCACTTCACCGGTGACTTCCATGCCGTGACCTCTGCCCACAACACCATCAGTGCCCTGCTTGACAACTATATCTACCAGCATCGCAAGGACGGTTTCTCACTGCGGGAGATCTACTGGAAGCGGGTGCTCGACGTGAACGACCGTGCCCTGCGCAATGTGGTGACGGGACTGAGAGGTGACGGAGTGGTCTCTGAAACGGGCTTCGACATCACACCAGCCTCTGAACTGATGGCCATCCTCTGTCTGGCGACGAGCGAGGAAGACCTGCAGCGGCGTATCGAGAACATCGTGCTCGGCATCACCGCCGACAGCAAACCCTTCCGCGTCAGCGACCTCGGCGTGGCAGGAGCCATCACCGTGCTGCTGCGCGATGCACTCTCACCCAATCTGGTTCAGACTACGGAGCATACGCCAGCCTTCATCCACGGTGGACCGTTTGCCAACATCGCCCACGGCTGTTCAAGTGTTCTGGCCACCAAGATGGCCATGAGTTACTGCGACTATGTGGTGACAGAGGCTGGCTTCGGGGCTGACCTCGGGGCTGAGAAGTTCTTCGACATCAAGTGCCGCAAGACTGGTCTGCAACCCCGACTGGTGGTGATTGTTGCGACCACACAAGGGCTGAAGATGCACGGAGGGGTGGATCCCGACCACATCAAGGAACCCAATGCCGAGGGGCTGAAGGAAGGTCTGAAGAACCTGAACCGCCATATCAACAACATGCAGGGTTTCGGGCAGCCCGTCATCGTTACGCTGAACCGCTTCGACTTCGATTCGGCCGAAGAGATTGACATTGTCCGTAAGAACTGTGAGGATCTGGGAGTAGGCTTTGCCGTCAACGAAGCCTTCCTGAAGGGTGGTGAAGGAGCCGTGGAACTGGCACAGCAGGTGGTCGACACCATCGACAGGATACAGCCCCTACCCATCCATTTCACCTACCCGGAGAACGATTCGATAGAAGGTAAGATCGAGAAAGTTTGCAAGCGTATCTATGGAGCCGCTGCCGTGGAATTCACCAAAACAGGCAAGAAACGGTTGGAGGCTATCCGCGAGATCTTCGGAGATGACAAGGACATCGCCCGCTATCCCGTGTGCATCGCCAAAACACAGTTCTCCTTCTCTGCCGACTCCACCCGCTACGGCTCACCAGAGGGTTTCACCATCCGTATCCGCGACGTCATCCTAAACTGCGGTAGTGAAATGATCGTGGCCATCGCTGGCGATATGCTCCGCATGCCAGGACTGCCGAAGAGTCCTCAGGCAGAGCGTATCACCATCGAGAACGGCGAGATCGAAGGACTGTCATAACATGCAAGTCAGAAGTTCCACTTCACTGCCAGTGTCGGATTGACGAAGAATGTCTGGTCGCTGCCAGGCTTCATGTTAAAAACAAAGTTATTGCTGAACTCCACCTCGCTACCAATGCTGAAATGGTCGGTGACATTATACCAGAACTGAGGTTCTGAGAGGATTACGAGTTGTCCGTGCCCGTCGGCCTTCTCGCCACGCCAGAAGTCGATAAAGCCAGAGAATGTGCATTTCTTCTGGGCGAAGGTGGTGCTCCAGACACCAGTCAGTTGGAAACTGGGGTAAGAACTCGTTCCCTCGTAACTCTTGAAATAGTGCTTGTACATCAGTTGTACCGACCACGTTTTGGAGAAATCAGCAGAGTGACCGTTGTAAGCAGGTCCAATCAGGGCAGCATGCTGATAACTGCCAGTCACATGGTACAGTCCGCCATCATACTCTACATGGGCAGCAAAGGGTGAGTTCGTGCCGAGGTTAAACTCTCGTGAGATCTCAGTATAGGCACTACGGAGGAACTTACGACTGAGGTCGATGTCGACAAAGTAAAACCAAGAGCCCCAGTCGTCGGCTTTGAACTGTTCAAGAGTAACAGTGACTTTCTGACGGTCTGGCTGTTCATCGCCATAGATGTTACGACCGAAGTCGTAGTGTACTTGTACATTTTGTGCCTGGACGGTGAGAGCCACTATGGCCATCAGGGCAATAGAGAATAACTTTTTCATACTTGTTTTTTTATTGTTATTATTGTTTACTGTTTATTGTCTATTGATGATTACTCCTAGCGGACAATAATCCCACCATCAATCTGGCGGCATTATCGGGGGCTTTCAGGTCACCTAACCTGCGACTTACCTCAGCATAGCCTTCGAGCATACGCTCACGGTCTGGTCCGGAGAGGATCCTATCCAGTTCATGACGGATATGACTGACGGTGAAGGTATCGGCCAAGAGTTCTGTAACCACCTCACGGTCGGCAATCAGGTTGACAAGTGAGATATAAGGTACTTTAATAAGGTAACGACGCACAATGCGGGCTGTCTTTGGCAGTGGCAACTTGTAGCACACCACCTGAGGCACATTGAAAAGAGCCGTCTCAAGGGTAGCCGTACCACTGGTGACGAGGGCTGCATGTGCCTTAGAGAGCAAGTCATAGGTCTGACCATGAACCACCTCTACCCCACTCTCCGCTAGGAATGGCTCATAATAGGCAGGATCGATGCCTGGGGCACCAGCAAGGACCACACGGTAATCCTTCATGTAGGGTTTTACGGCCTCTATCATCGTGGGGAGGTTATCCTTGATTTCCTGTCGGCGAGAACCGGCAAGGAGGGCGATGATTTTTTTAGTGGAAGGTGGAAAGCGGAAAGTGGAAGGAGATATGTCTACGGTAGAAGTATTCTCATTCCTCTTTCCACTTTCCTCTTTCCACTCTCTGATCTCATCGGCAGTAGGGTTACCCACATAGTGGATCGGATAATGATGCTTCTTCTCGAAAAAATCCACTTCGAAGGGCAGGATGGAAAAGAGTTCGTCGATATCACGACGGATATTCTTGATGCGGTATTCCTTCCAAGCCCAGATCTTAGGAGAGATATAGTAATAGACGGGAATATTTGTCCGTGATTTTACATATTCAGCAATCTTCAGATTAAAGCCTGGATAATCTATCAGGATGACACAATCAGGTTGCCATGTCAGGATATCCTGTTTGCAAAACTTCATATTCTTCAGGATGGTTGGAAGATGAAGCAGAACAGGAATCACGCCCATATATGCCAGATCACGATAATGCCGGACACGTGTTCCTCCGACATCTGACATCAGGTCGCCTCCAAAGAAACGGAAGTCTGCCTCTTTGTCAATTTCCTTCAGTGCCCACATCAGATGCGAGGCATGGAGGTCGCCTGAGGCTTCACCGGCTATAAGGTAGTACTTCATTTTTTTGTTGACAGTTTACAGTTTACGGCTTACAGATGATTACCATTAAACCACTCTGAGACCTGATCCATGGCGGAGTAGGCCGTAACGTCTATACGGGTTGGAGTGATGGCCACATAGCCATGGGTAAGCGCCCAGTTGTCGGTATCCTCCGCTTCCGGTTCATCGTTCAGGTAGTGACCCACCATCCACCAATAATCATAGCCTCGCGGATGGTGGCACTTCGTCACTTCACTATCCCAAGTGCCATGAGCCATACGGCAGACCCTCACACCTTTAAAATCGCCCTCTTCCAACAAAGGGAAGTTGACATTCAGACACACCCCCTTGGGCAGTCCTTCGGCCAAAATCTTCTCCGTGATAATCTTGACAAACGGACGGAGAGGTTCAAAGTCTGCATCATCGCGGTGGTCGCAGAGTGAGAAGGCCACCGAGGGAATATACTTCATACAGCCCTCGAGTGTGACACCCATGGTGCCACTATAATGGGTATTGACAGACGCGTTATCGCCGTGGTTGATGCCTCCAATGACCATATCGGGCTTGCGTGGGCACAGTTCTGCCAAAGCCATCTTCACACAGTCGACAGGTGTGCCGTTGCACGACCATATCTGTATGCCATCGTGATTCTCCCTCAAATGGAGCCTCAACGGGGTCGTGGCAGAGAAGGCACACGAGAAACCGCTACGAGCCTCGTCAGGGGCACAGATGATGATATCACCATATTCAGACACCATCTCCACCAGTTGCCGGATACCCTTTGCCTGATAGCCGTCATCATTGGAAATAAGTAGTAAAGGTCGTTTAATTTCCATAAAATATCAATGATTTGACTGCAAAATTACGAAAAAAGGTTTAAATAAAAGGGATTCTCGACGGAAATTAGTAACTTTGTGCCCAAATTTCTCTATTAATATCAAGTAAAATTAGGATAATTAGAAATAAAGATGAGTAAAATCATAGCATTAGCAAACCAAAAAGGCGGTGTTGGTAAAACCACTACCACTATTAACCTGGCCGCTTCACTCGCCACACTGGAACAGACCGTACTGGTCGTAGATGCAGACCCTCAGGCCAATGCCTCCAGCGGACTGGGTGTTGACATCTCGGAAGTAGAGAGTTCTATTTATGAATGCATCATCAACAAGTCTGATGTCAGAGATGCCATCTATACGACCGACATCGACGGGCTTGATATCATCCCCAGCCACATTGACTTGGTAGGAGCAGAGATTGAGATGCTGAACCTGGAAAACAGGGAGAGGATCCTCAAGCATGTGCTGGAGCCCGTTAAGAATGATTATGACTATATCCTTATCGACTGCTCGCCTTCGTTAGGCCTCATCACTGTCAATGCACTGACGGCTGCCGACTCTGTCATCATTCCCGTACAATGTGAATACTTCGCACTGGAGGGCATTAGCAAGTTGCTGAACACCATCAAGATTATCAAGAACAAACTGAATCCGCAGTTGGAGATTGAAGGTTTCCTGCTGACAATGTACGACAGTCGTCTGCGTCTGGCTAACCAGATCTACGACGAAGTGAAGCGCCACTTCCAGGAACTGGTCTTCAAGACTGTCATTCAGCGCAATGTCAAACTGTCGGAAAGTCCCAGCCACGGTCTGCCCGTCATTCTCTATGATGCAGACTCCACAGGCGCCAAGAACCACCTCGCCCTGGCTCGCGAAATCATCCAAAAGAACAAATAGACCTATAACCATGGCTGTAAAAAAGAAATACGACCGTAATGTACTAGGACGAGGACTGGACAACATCGGAACAGGGAAAGGTCGCGGACTCGACGCCCTGATAGACACGGGTGATGTCCATGCCCAAGGATCGTCCAATCTGAACGAGATCGCCCTCAGCATGATCTCGCCTAATCCCAACCAACCACGAACAGACTTCGATGAAGCAGCACTGCAAGACCTGGCAGCCAGCATCCGTGAGATTGGTCTCATCACGCCCGTCACCCTCAGACAGATGGGTGAGAATGACTATCAGATCATCGCCGGTGAGCGCCGTTGGAGAGCAGCGCAACTGGCAGGTCTCACTACCATCCCTGCCTATATCCGTACAGCGGAAGACGAGAAAGTGATGGAGATGGCACTCGTGGAGAACATCCAGCGCGAGGACCTGAACCCTATAGAGATTGCCTTGGCCTACCAACACCTATCAGAGGCGACTGGCATGACCCAGGAACGGATCTCTGCCCGTGTTGGCAAGAGCCGCACGTCCATCACCAACTACTTGCGTCTGCTGAAACTGCCAGCACAGATCCAGATTGCCCTGAAGAACAAGGAAATCGATATGGGGCATGCCCGTGCCCTGCTGGCCATCGACAGTCCATCGACACAACTTAAGTTGTTTAAGGAGATTCAGCGTAACGGCTATTCGGTCAGGAAGGTAGAGGAATTGGTACAGAAACTGAAGAACGGCGAGAGCATCCAGACTGTCAAGAAGTCGGACTCTCAGTTGTCACTAGAATACAGTATCCTGCGCGACCGCCTGTCAGACCTCTTCAAGGTAAAGGTGCAGATGACCTGCTCTCCACAGGGTAAAGGTAAGATCAGCATCCCATTTGCCAATGAGGAAGAGTTGGAACATGTCATGAACATTATCGACAAGATCAAGAACTGATTGAGAGGTGAGAGGTAAGAGGTGAGAGGTAAAGAAATATATATACTGATTGCATTTTTCCTCCTGCTTGCAGCAGGAAGTCAGCAGGCCAAGGCACAAGAGCGTATAAGCCAAGACAGTCTGACTGTCACAACGTACGACAGCCTTTCCGTCGTTGTAGACACAACCTTCAGCAAGAAGAAGGAGGTTGGACGTGACTGGTCTACGTGGCGTCCTAATCCCAAGAGGGCTCTGTGGCTTGCACTTGTCATCCCAGGAGGAGGCCAGATCTACAATCGCAAATACTGGAAACTGCCACTCGTATATGGCGGATTCATCGGCTGTCTGTATGCCATGAGTTGGAACAACACGATGTACAAGGACTACTCCCAGGCCTATCAGGACCTGATGGACAAAGACCCTAACACGCAGAGTTATAACCAGTTCCTGCATCTCGGTACGCAAATCACCCCACAGAACGAGACCCGATATCAGGATATCTTCAGGAAGCGAAAGGACAAATACAGACGATGGCGCGACCTGAGTTTCTTCGTCATGATAGGTGTCTATGCCCTGTCAGTCATCGATGCCTATGTGGATGCCGAGTTGTCAGTATTTGATATCTCTGATGACCTGAGTCTGAGGGTAGAGCCCACGATTATCAACAACCGCTCATCCAACAACCCACTAGACGCTTCATCGGTAGGACTGCAGTGCAGTCTGAACTTTTAAAGGTAAATAAGTGAATAGTTAAAAAGTGAACATATAAAAATTATATAATGAAGAAAAAACTAATGATACTCCTCGTTGCCGCTTTCCTTGGAGGAAATATCGGCTTGAACGCTCAAGTAGTCAACACCGACACTCCGACAGAAGAAGAATTCGAAGATGAATATGAAGACGGAAACGAAGAGGATGAAGAAGATGAAGAGGATGAAGAAGAAAGCGCAGAGGAATTGAGCGTTGACGAGTTCGCCGTCACTGATGAGGAAGGCAACGAGGAAGTCATCGAGTTCCCCGAGGCCATGACCTATGACCTCGACAGTCTGCTCAACCTCTATATGTCAAAGGCCTACCTGTCGCCTGGTGACTGTGAGATGAAAAACGAGAACCCCACCTATCCGAAGGAAGTTTATATCGAACGGCTCAGCCGCATCCCCTCAGTCATGGAACTCACCTATAACGACATCGTCCAGCGATTTATTGACCGTTACAGCGGACGACTACGTTACTCGGTCAGTTATATGCTAGGCGCAGCCAACTTCTACATTCCCATCTTCGAGGAAGCCTTAGAGGCCTATCAACTGCCCCTTGAACTGAAATACCTGCCCATTATCGAATCAGCCCTGAACCCTAAGGCCGTGTCGCGGGCTGGGGCCACAGGACTCTGGCAGTTTATGCTGGGCACAGGCAAGCAATACGGCCTGGAAGTCAACTCCCTCGTCGATGAGCGTCGTGACCCTGTGAAGTCGTCGTATGCAGCAGCACGCTATCTGCGTGACCTATACAAAATCTTTGGCGACTGGAACCTGGTGATTGCCGCTTATAACTGCGGACCAGAGAATATCAACAAAGCCATCCATCGCGCCAATGCTTCCAAAACGGGACAGGCGAACGAGGCTCCGAATAAGGACTACTGGTATATCTATCCCTACCTGCCGGCAGAGACCCGTGGCTATGTGCCTGCTTTTATTGCTGCCAACTATATCATGACCTATTACTGCGAGCACAACATCTGCCCAATGACCACCCGTCTGCCAGCACAGAGCGACACTGTGATGGTGCACCGTGATGTGCATCTGGAACAGATTGCAGGTGTCATCGGTACCGATGCCGATTTGTTACGCTCGCTGAACCCCGAGTATCGCCGTGACATTGTGCCAGGCAACACCAAGCCCTGTGCCATTCGTATGCCATTGGCCGATACTGGCAAATTCATTGATAATGAAGACTCTGTTTATAACTACCAGGTCAGCGAACTGCTGACAAAGCGTCTGGTCGTAGACGTCAACGATGATGTGCCTACCTACTCCCGCAAACGCGGTTCCTATAGTAGGAGAAGCGGCCGTTATAGCCGTCGTGCTGCCCGCAACTCACGCCGTGGCAGGGCTACGAGATCGAGATCAAGGGGTGGCAGTTCCGTTACCATCCAGCGCGGACAGACTTTGTCACAGATTGCCAAGCGCAATGGCACCACTGTCGCCAAACTGCGCAAGTTGAATGGTCTCAAGGGCAACAACATTCAGGCTGGCAAGAAGATCAGAGTCAGATAAGGCAGGAAGAGAAAAGTGGAAAGAGGAATTCTGAATGAGTAAATAGGAATGAGATATGGCAGAGGAAGATCTTAGACTGCAAGAAGAAGCGGATGACAAACTCATCAACGAGGCGTTTGAGAAACTGTTGAACGACTATGCCAATTCGCGTCATCGCAAGAAAGTAGACCTCATTACCAAGGCCTTCAACTTCGCACGTCAGGCTCATAAAGGCGTGCGGCGCCTCTCCGGAGAGCCATATATCATGCACCCCATCGCCGTTGCACAGATAGCCTGCTCGGAGATAGGTCTCGGCTCTACAAGTATATGTTCGGCACTGCTGCACGATGTCGTCGAAGACACGGACTATACCGTCGAGGATATCGAGAACATCTTCGGTTCGAAGATAGCCCAGATTGTCGACGGACTGACCAAGATCAGTGGTGGCATCTTCGGTGAGCAGGCCTCAGCGCAGGCCGAGAACTTCAAGAAACTGCTGTTGACGATGAGCGACGATATCCGTGTCATCCTCATCAAGATCTGCGACCGTCTGCACAACATGCGAACCCTTGACTCCCAGCCAGCCAACAAGCAATACAAGATTGCCGGTGAGACGCTCTATATCTATGCGCCTTTGGCCAACCGTCTGGGACTGAACAAAATCAAGTCAGAACTGGAGAACCTCAGTTTTAAGTTCGAGCATCCAGACGAATTTGCCAATATCGAAGCCAAACTGAAATCTACCCATGCCTCCCGCCACGAACTCTTCGACCAATTCACAGCCCCCATCAAAGAGGCTTTGGAGAAGATGGGTATCCAATATGAGATTAAGGAACGCGTGAAGAGTCCCTACTCCATCTGGAACAAGATGCAGAACAAGCACGTCACCTTCGAGGAGATCTACGATATCCTGGCCGTGCGTATCATCTTCACCCCTAAGGTCAGAGAAGAGGAGATCAATGAGTGTTTCAAGATCTACGTGGCCATCTCCAAGATTTACAAGTCACATCCAGACCGTCTGCGCGACTGGCTCTCACAGCCCAAGGCCAACGGCTATCAGGCCCTGCACGTCACCTTGATGTCGAAACAAGGCCGATGGATAGAAGTGCAGATTCGCTCCGACCGTATGGACGAGGTGGCAGAACAAGGCTTTGCCGCCCACTGGAAATACAAGGACGGCGTAGAAGAGGAGTATACGGAGGACGAGAATGAACTGAACGACTGGCTTCGTACCATCAAGGAAATCCTCGACGATCCCCAGCCCGACGCCATGGACTTCCTCGACACCATCAAGTTGAACCTCTTCGCCAGCGAGATCTTCGTGTTTACCCCTAAGGGCGAGATCCGGACGCTACCAGCCGATTGCACAGCCCTCGACTTCGCATTCTCCATCCACACCTTCCTCGGCAGCCACTGTATAGGCGCCAAGGTGAACCACAAACTGGTACCGCTGAGCCATAAACTGCAGAGCGGAGACCAGGTGGAGATCCTCACATCGAAATCGCAGCACGTCAGTCCGGCATGGATCAACTTCGTCTCCACCGCCAAAGCAAAAGCGAAAATCCAGGCTATCCTACGTCGAGACAACAGAGAGGTGCAGCGTAAGGGCGAAGAGATCCTGAACGAATTTCTTGAGAAAAACCATCATGAGCCCAGCCTTGCCCTGGCAGACCGTCTGGCAGAATTCCACGGCTACAGCAAGCGCAACGAGTTCTATCAGGCCCTCGGCGAGAAGATTGCCATCTTAGGCGATAAGGACCTCGACGAACTCAGCGGCAAGAACAGGGCCACAGAGAGTATTGGCTGGCGCAAGTACGTACCCTTCGTCGGAAAGAAGAAGAAAGAAGAGAGTCCTAAAGAAGACCTCTATATCGTGCCTGAAAAGTTCAACCGCAAGAAGCCTATCTATATCAGCGAGGAGAACATTAACCTGTATAAGTTCGCCAACTGCTGTCATCCCATCCCTGGCGACGATGCCTTAGGCTATATCAACAATAAGAACCAGATAGAGATTCACAAGCGCACCTGTCCTGTGGCCGCCAAACTCAAAACCAGTTTCGGCAACCGTATCATCGACATCAAGTGGGACATGCACAAGGTACTCTATTTTGACGCCACCTTACGACTGGGCGGCATCGACCGTGTAGGCATGCTCAACGAGATCACGCAGATTATCTCTTCACAGATGAACGTGAACATCCACAAGATTACCATCACTTGTGAGGATGGTATCTTCGATGGCAGCATTGAACTACGCGTCCATGACCGTGAGGATATGAAAACCATCATCAACAATCTCAAGTCCGTCGCCGACCTAAAGGAAATATCTGAAATCCTATAACAACATGAATCCCCTAAAGCCCCTACTTACCCTGATTACCTTACTTTCCCTACCCTCTATAGCCTCTGCCGCAGGGAAATATGACAATCCAGACACTATCGTCGTGGCCCGCGACGGCACGGGCGAGTTCCGCACAGTAGATGAAGCCATCGAGGTATGCCGCGCCTTCATGGACTACCACAAGGTCATATATATTAAAAAAGGTACGTACAAGGAGAAACTCATCATCCCCTCGTGGCTACAAAACATCGAACTCTGCGGTGAGGATGCCAAGCAGACCATCATCACCTACGACGACCATGCGAATATCAAGGTGCTCTTAGGTACAGCCGAGCCCCGTCTGCAGCCCATGGGAACCTTCCGCACCTATACCCTTAAGATAGAAGGCAACGATATCATCCTGAAGAACCTGACCATCGAGAACAACTCCGCACGACTGGGACAGGCCGTCTCCCTGCATACCGAGGGAGACCGTATCCAAGTGTTGAACTGCCGCATCATCGGCCATCAAGACACGATCTACACAGGGGTGGCTGGCACAAGGCTATGGTTCAAGGGCTGCTATATCTGCGGCACTACCGACTTCATCTTCGGCCCCAGCACAGCATGGTTCGAGGACTGCACCATCGAGAGCCTCATCAACAGTTACGTCACAGCGGCCTCGACGCCTAAGGACCAGCCTTACGGCTATATCTTCAACCATTGTCGGCTGATTGCTGCCGAAGGCGTGAACCAAGTCTACCTCGGACGTCCCTGGCGCGACTATGGCTACACCCTCTTCATGAACTGTGAGATGGGGCGCCATATCCGTCCTGAAGGCTGGCATCACTGGGAGAAGCAGCGCGAGCAGACGGCCCGCTACTTGGAATATAACAACAGCGGCGAGGGTGCTGCCACCAAAGGGCGTGCTCCCTGGAGCCGACTGTTGACGAAAAAAGAGGCAGACCTGATAACGCCTGCCTTTGTATTCAATCTCAAAAACGAGTGGATAGACTACTGCAAGTAGTCGAGTTGCTTCTTCAACGCCTGCAGTTCTGTGCGGATGTCTATCAGCGAACTGATGACTTCAGCCTTCTTGTCAGCGCCCTTCCTGTTGGCGTTGATCAGTTTCTTGGCAGCAGAGATCTTGAATCCACGCACCTTTACCATGCTATGGATCAGGCGTACCTGCTCGATATCCTTCTCCGTATACTGGCGGACCTTTGAGGGACCGCTGGTCTTTGGCTTCAGAAACGGGAACTCCTGCTCCCAGTAGCGAAGCGTACTCTCATTCACGTCGAACATCTTAGCGACTTCACCGATGGAGTAGTACAATTTCAGGTTCTTGTTCAGATTCAGTGCCATAACCTATCCTTTTATTCCTACAACTTGGCTAACTCGATGACCTTATCCACAGCCGCCGACAGTCCGTCAGCGTTCTTTCCACCAGCCTGGGCATAGTGAGGCTGTCCGCCGCCACCGCCCTGGATGAGTTTGGCTGCTTCGCGCACCATCTGTCCGGCATTCAGGCCATGCTCCGACACCATGTCGTCGCTCATCATGATAGAGAGTTGGGGCTTCTCCTGATAAGTCGTACCGAGGACACAAAGCAGTGAGCCCTCCACAGCCGCACGGATCTTGAAGGCCAAGTCCTTGGCAGCAGCCGGCTCCATAGGCAGCACAGACCTGACTACCTTGACGCCATTGACCTCACGAGCCTTCTCAACGAGTTGTCTGGCTATACGCTCCACAGCCTGTGCCTGGAAGGTCTCAATCTCCTTCTTCATCGTATCGTGCTCCTCGATATACTTGCGGATGACACCCTGCAGGTCCTTCGCATTGTTGAAGAACGACTTCACGACCCTCAACAAGTCCTCGGTCTTATACAGCAGTTCCTCGCACTCCTTGCCAGTCTTGGCCTCGATACGACGGATACCAGCGGCCACACTGCTCTCTGCGACGATCTTGAAGAAGCCGATACGACCTGTCGAACTGGCATGGATACCGCCACAGAACTCACACGACGGACCGAAGCGCACCACACGCACCTTATCGCCATACTTCTCGCCGAAGAGGGCGATGGCTCCGAGTTTCTTGGCCTCATCGAAAGGCACCTCACGATGCTCGTCGAGGGGGATATTCTGACGGATCATGTCATTCACCATTCGCTCCACCTGGCGCAGTTCCTCGTCCGTCACCTTCTGGAAATGAGAGAAGTCGAAGCGCAGGGTGTCTGGTGATACGAACGAACCCTTCTGCTCCACATGGTCGCCCAACACCTGCTTCAGAGCATAGTCGAGCAGGTGGGTAGCGGTGTGGTTGGCAGCCGAGGCGTCGCGCTTATCGGTATCGACACAGGCCATGAACTGGGCTGTGGGATCCTTCGGCAACTGCTTCACGATATGCACCGTCTGGTTGTTCTCACGCTTCGAGTCGATGATCTCGATGGTCTCGGCCTCATTGCAGATGACACCAGCGTCACCCACCTGACCACCCATCTCACCATAGAACGGCGTATAGTCGAGCACGAGTTCATAGAACTCGTTCTTCTTCTGCGTCACCTTACGATAGCGCAGGATATGACATTCATATTCCGTATAGTCGTAGCCCACGAACTGCTGTTCGCCCTGAGCCAGTTCCGTCCAGTCTGAGTTCTCGACAGCGGCGGCATTACGGGCACGTTCCTTCTGCTTCTGCATCTCCACGTTGAACTGTTCTTCGTTCACCATGAGGCCATTCTCGCGGCAGATCAGTTCCGTCAGGTCGAGGGGGAAGCCGTAGGTATCGAAGAGGCGGAAGGCCTTTTCGCCATTCAACTCCTTGCCGCCCTGGCTCTTCAACTCGTCGATAGCGTCGCTGAGCATGCCGATACCCTTATCGAGAGTACGCAGGAAGGCATCTTCCTCCTCCTTCATCACCTTCGAGATCAACTGCTGCTGGGCCTTGAGTTCTGGGAAGGCATCTCCCATCTCGACAACGAGCGTGGGCACGAGTTTATAGAGGAAGCCCTCCTTCTGTCCGAGGAAAGTGTAAGCGTAGCGGACGGCACGACGGAGGATACGACGGATAACGTAGCCAGCCTTTGCGTTCGACGGCAACTGACCATCGGCAATCGAGAACGAAACTGCCCTCAGATGGTCTGCACAGACACGCATCGCCACGTTGATATCATCTTGTTCCTTCGTGATGGGAGCGTCTTGCTCTTCCTCGAAGGTCACGTACTTCAGGCCCGTCAACTGCTGCTCAGCCTTGATGATGGGCTGGAACACATCGGTATCATAGTTTGAGTGCTTGCCCTGCAGCATACGGACCAGACGCTCGAAGCCCATACCTGTGTCGATGACGTTCATCGAGAGTTTCTCCAACGAGCCGTCGGCCTTGCGGTTGAACTGCATGAACACGAGGTTCCAAATCTCGATCACCTGTGGATCGTCCTTATTCACGAGTTCTCGGCCACTGATGCCCGAGGCCGTGCGCTGCTCTGGGGTACGGCTGTCGACATGGATCTCAGAGCAGGGACCGCAGGGACCCGTGTCGCCCATCTCCCAGAAGTTGTCGTGCTTGTTGCCGTTGATGATATGATCCACGGGCACGTGCTTGGCCCAGTAGCTGGCAGCCTCGTCGTCACGGGGGATATTCTCTTCAGGCGAACCTTCGAACACTGTTACGTAAAGGTCCTCAGGATTCAGTTTGAGCACATCGACCAGATATTCCCAGGCCATGTCGATGGCACCCTCCTTGAAGTAGTCGCCAAACGACCAGTTGCCCAGCATCTCGAACATCGTATGGTGGTACGTGTCATGTCCCACCTCCTCCAGGTCGTTGTGCTTGCCGCTGACACGGAGGCACTTCTGGGTGTCTGCCCTTCGGCGGGGTTCTGGGTCACGCGTTCCTAATATAATATCCTTCCACTGGTTCATGCCTGCGTTGGTGAACATCAGCGTGGGGTCGTCCTTGATGACCATAGGTGCTGAGGGCACGATGGCATGCTGCTTCGACTCGAAAAACTTCTTGAATGAGTCGCGGATCTCGTTTGCTGTCATATCGTATATCGTACTTTTGAATGATTCTACTATATTCGCTAAAAGCGCTGCAAAGGTACTTAATTTTTTTGAAACGGCCAAATCTTATTAAAACAATTAACAGCCATCGAGTGAGTGATAGGGGGTGTCCGACCAAACCTTGCGGATTTGGCGACCAAAATCGCCGAATTTGGTCACCAAAATCGGCGGTTTTGGTCAGTAAGAGCTTGGGGGAGTCAGAATAAGGGATGCCAGGAAAGCAAGTCAGGACTAGGTGGCAAAAGGGCGATTTTCGATATTTTAAGGCCTAAAAACTTGCACATCTTCGATTTTTTAGTTAATTTTGTAGCCGAAAAATATTCCATATAAATAATTAAGAACCCTATTGCCCATGGACGATGAGATAAAGGATGGCGAGATCAAGGACGACGACATCTTGGAACAGCAGGAGTCGGAAGGCCAACAGGAGGGGCACTCCGACTATAAGCCCGTGAACCGCTTCGACGCAGCGGCTGTACATCATCTGAGCGGGATGTACCAGAACTGGTTCCTTGACTACGCCAGTTACAGCATCCTCGACCGTGCCGTTCCCCATATCGAGGACGGCCTGAAACCCGTACAACGCCGCATCCTTCACTCGATGAAGCGCATGGATGACGGCAGATATAATAAGGTGGCCAACATCGTGGGCCACACGATGCAGTTCCACCCCCACGGCGATGCCTCGATAGGTGACGCCCTCGTACAGATGGGGCAGAAGGACCTGCTCATCGACACGCAGGGCAACTGGGGTAACATCCTCACTGGTTCGAGCGCCGCAGCACCCCGCTATATCGAAGCCCGCCTGTCGAAGTTCGCACTCGACACCGTCTTCAACCCCAAGACGACAGACTGGAAAATGTCGTACGACGGACGTAACAAGGAGCCCATCACCCTTCCCGTGAAGTTCCCGTTGCTACTGGCGCAGGGCGCTGAAGGCATCGCCGTGGGACTCTCCACGAAGATTCTGCCCCATAACTTCTGTGAGATCTGCGACGCTGCCATCGCCTACCTCCACGAACAGCCATTCCAGTTATACCCCGACTTCCCCACCTCGGGCAGCATCGATGTATCGAAGTACAACGACGGCCAGCGGGGTGGCTCCGTCAAGGTGAGGGCGAAGATCGAAAAGGTAGACCAGAAGACGCTCGTCATCCGCGAAATTCCCTTCTCGAAGACCTCGGAGACGCTGCAAGACTCCATTGTGAAAGCCGTAGAGAAGGGAAAGATCAAAGCCCGTAAGGTGGAGGACCTGACGGCCGCCAACGTCGAGATACAGGTACATCTTGCGCCAGGCGTATCGTCGGACAAGACCATCGACGCCCTCTACGCCTTTACCGACTGCGAGATCAGCATATCCCCCAACTGCTGTGTGATAGAGGACAACAAGCCTAAGTTCCTCACCGTCAGCGATGTGCTACGCCACTCGACAGACCGCACGAAGGACCTCATCCGCCAGGAACTTGAGATCCGCAAGGGTGAACTCCTGGAGCAATTGCACTTCTATTCCCTTGAGAAAATCTTCATCGAAGAACGCATCTACAAGGATAAGAAGTTTGAACAGGCGCCCTCTGTCGACGCCGTCTGCGAGCATATCGACGAGCGGCTCACGCCATACTACCCAAGCCTGATCCGCGAAGTGACCAAGGACGACATCCTCAAACTACTGGAAATCAAGATGCAGCGCATCCTGAAGTTCAATAAGGACAAGGCCGACGAACTCATGGCGCGTCTGAAGTCAGAGATAGAGGAGATAGACCGAGACCTGGCTAACCTCGTCGAGGTGACTGCCAACTGGTTCCAGTTCCTCAAGGACAAGTACGGCAAGGAGCACCCCAGACTAACAGAGATTCGCAACTTCGACACCATCGACTCGGCGAAGGTGGCCGAAGCGAACCAGAAACTCTACATCAACCGCACGGACGGATTTATCGGCACAGGGCTGAAGAAGGACGAGTTCGTGTGCAACTGCTCGGACCTCGACGACATCATCCTGTTCTATAAAGACGGTAAGTACAAGGTGATCCGTGTGGCGGAGAAGGTGTTCGTGGGCAAGAACGTACTCTATCTCGACGTGTTCAAGAAAAACGACGCCCGCACAACCTATAATGCCGTCTATCGTGACGGTAAGAAAGGATTCTGCTTCATCAAGCGCTTCAACGTGACGACGATGACCCGCGACAAAGAGTACGACCTGACGCAAGGCACGCCAGGTTCGAAGGTGATGTACTTCTCAGCCAACCCCAACGGCGAGGCGGAGATCATCAAGGTGACGCTCGAGCCGAATCCCAAACTCAGGAAGATCTTCGTCGACAAGGACTTCTCGGAGGTGATGATCAAAGGGCGCTCGTCGAAAGGTAACCTGCTGACGAAGTTCCCTGTGCATCGTATTGGACTGAAGAGTCATGGCCACTCGACACTCGGAGGCCGGCTGGTATGGTACGACCCAGACGTAAATCGTCTGAACTACGACGAGCACGGAAGGTTGCTGGGCGAGTTCTTCGACAATGACCAGATTCTCGTCGTACTGAACAGTGGCGAGTGCTATCTCTCGACCTTCGACGCGAACAACCATTATGAAGAGAACATCCTGAGAATCGAGAAGTACGCCCCCTCGAAAGTGTGGACCGCCATCCTCTACGATGCTGATAATCAGGCCTATCCATACATGAAGCGATTCCTCATGGACGCCACGAAGAAGAAACAGAACTGGCTGTCGGACAATCCGCAGTCGAAACTGATCTTGCTGACAGACACCGCCTACCCGCTCATCAAGGTGACCTATGGCGGCGCTGATGAGTTCAGGGGGGCTGAGGAGATTGACGCAGAGCAGTTCATCGCTGTCAAAGGCTACAAGGCCAAAGGTAAGCGTCTGACAACGTGGCAGATAGAGAACATCGAGGAACTGGAGCCTATACGCTTCCCTGAAAAGCCAGAGAACGCAGATGACTCAGATGATTCAGAATACGCTGATGGCTCTGAATACGCTGATGACTCCGACAATTCAGAAGAACTTACCCCGTCTGAAGACACTCCTGCCCCTCGGAAAAGCCAGCCTCATGAGGAACTAAGCCTCTTCGACGATGAAGAATAGACTCCTGATACTGTTGCTCACGCTGTTCCCACAATGGGTCATCGCCCAGGAATCCACCTCTGCCAATATCATCGGCGTGGGGAATTCCAGGATTCTTGATACGTATATCAACCAGGAGAAGTTCTCAGGCTTCGGCCTCACCTATTTATATATTAAGGAATGCGCGAAGCCGGATAAGCGATGGAACAGTGTCATCGAGCATGAGATAGACTTCTCGTCTACCAAGGACAGGAGCAAGGACAACCAGATGCTGGAGGGCAACTACTATCTCTATTGGGGCAGATACCGCCATTGGCAACTCTTCGGAGACCGTCTGCTGGTGCAGGTTGGCGGGCTCGCCAACGTAAATCTCGGTTTCCTCTACGACATGACCACTTCGAACAATCCCGCTCAGGCCCGTCTCAGCCTCAATCTCATGCCAGCCGCCATCGCCACATACTACTTTCCGCTCTTTGGCAGGCAGTTCGCCTTACGCTATGAACTGAATGTGCCACTCGTCGGCGTGATGTTCAGTCCAAACTACGGACAGTCGTACTACGAGATATTCAATCGTGGAAACTACAATCATAACATCGTGCCCACCACCTTCATCAGCGCCCCCTCCTGGCGACAGATGCTGTCGCTCGACTGGCGAGCCTCCGAGAAGTGGTCGCTGAAAGTCGGCTATCATGGCAACTATCAGCAGGCAGAAGTCAATAACCTGAAGCAGCACGTCTATGCCCATCGTGTGATGATTGGCATCGTCCGCCACTTCCCAATCAGCGTCCGCCCATGAGAAAGTTCATAAAGAAGCTCATAGCCACCTGGTGTCTCATACCACTGCTCACCCTGACGGCCTGTGTCGACGAGGAGGAATACCCCAATACGGCACAGGGAAACTTCGAAGCGTTGTGGAAGATCATCGATGAACACTACTGTTTCTTCGACTATAAGCAGCATGAGTATGGCCTCGACTGGAATGATATATATAATATATATAAGGTACGCGCGAGGGATGAAGCCAACAAATATCAGCAGTTCGAGGTACTCACAGATATGCTGGGCGAACTGCGCGACGGCCATGTAAACCTCTATTCGGCCTTCGACAACGGCCGCTATTGGAGTTGGCACGAGGACTATCCGTCGAATTTCAGCGACACTCTCCAACGCCGATACCTCGGCACAGACTATCGCATTGCCTCAGGCATGCGATATCGAATTTTTGATGATAACATCGGCTATATGTATTACGGCAGTTTCTCAAGCCCAGTCAGCGACAGCGGACTGAATGAAATTTTACAGTACTTCGCATTCTGCAACGGGCTTATCATTGATATCCGCGACAATGGAGGAGGCGACCTGACTAATGCCGAACAACTGGCAGCACGCTTCTGCAACGAGAAGACGCTGGTCGGATACCTGCAGCATAAGACAGGGAAGGGACATAACGACTTCTCCGAACTGGAGCCCCAGTACATTGAGCCCTCGTCTAATCTCAGATGGCAGAAGCACGTGGTCGTACTGACCAACCGTGGAGTATTCAGTGCCGCCAACGATTTCATCAAGTACATGAAATGCTTCCCACTTGTAAAAATCGTGGGCGACCAGACGGGAGGCGGTGCAGGTATGCCCTTTACCAGCACACTGCCTAACGGATGGACTATCCGCTTCTCGGCCTGTCCTTCTTACGACAAGGATCGTCACCAAGTGGAATTCGGCATTGCCCCAGACTATCCCGTCGCTCTGACTGACGAGGATTTCCTCCTTGGGAGAGATTCATTAATAGAATTTGCACGAAAACTTTTGGCGGAATGAAATATTATTCGTACCTTTGCAGCCGCTTTGGATTTCTTGTCCAAAAAGCAGAGCGTTCTTTTGCGCCTGTGGCGGAATTGGTAGACGCGCCAGACTTAGGATCTGGTGTCTTACGACGTGCAGGTTCGAGTCCTGTCAGGCGCACAACATAAAAAATAGGGGTTATATGGGCAATATACGTACCATAAATGTGCTATTTTGATAGAAAATCGACATTTTTGATAAAAAAAATTAAAATTTTCTTGCATAATTAGAAATAATTCCCTAATTTTGTCACCGATTTATGTGAATAAATGCGCGAATATATAAATATAAAAATGTTTAATTATAATTTTAAGTTCAAATGAAAAAGAAATTTATCAATGGTTTTTTGATGGTAGCAATGGTCTTTGCCACCACATCATCATTTGTTTCTTGCAAGGACAACATTGACGACGACTTGTCCGACGTCTATGCACAACTTGGCAAGAGAAGCAGTGAACTCCAGGTCAAGATTAACGATCTGCAAGACCAGATTAACAAAATCGAGCCTGAGATTATTCAGTACTACACCGAGAATGTTTACAACGAGATCACTGAGATTATCGACGCCGACGTTGAGGCTATTCAGAATGATTACAACTCGAAGTTCGAGACTGTAAACAACGAACTCAACACAATTAACGAAGCCATCACTAACATGACTTTGGAGATTGATGAGATCAACAACAGATTGGACAAAGTTGACAATCGCATCAACAATGTAAGTGATTCTGTAAGCACCTTGTGGGCTAGAGTTGACAGCATTCTTGGCATCATGGACGGCATGGTTGGCGGTACTTTGATCAACAATGTTGTGATTGATGCAACACGCAATGATGTTTTAGGTATTGTCAACACTCCGCTTTTCGAATGCAATGGTTTGGCTGCTTACTATGGTGACAATGAAAGCAATATTGACCAGTTCCCCTATACGGGTTATGATTTCAACGTTGGTGGCTACAAATTGGCTTGCTATCTTGAGCCGGACGAACTGCCTGCTAGTGGCTTTGTAAACTTTGAGAGCGACATCATCACAAGTGGTGCTGGCAATGCCGGACAGGTTTACTTCACTGTAAACTCGACGAATTACGAGGACTTCGACATCAGCAAGATTTCTAAAATTACTGTTGAGAATACCGCTGGTGAAGTTGCTCCTATTGAACTCAAGGTAAGAAAGTCTAGCGCGAGAGTTGTATACAATGCAGGTCGTGCATTCCTTACAGAAACTGGCAATAATGTCGATAATGGTTTCTACGTGGCTGACGCAACTATTAAGGAAAGTGATCTTGACGCAACGAAGTTCAACATCAAGAAGTTTATCGACCTGAAGAAGTTGCAGAATGAGTTAAAGGCTCGCGTACAGGACATGCGTGATCGTGAAGGAGAAAATGGCAGCACGACGCTTAAGGCTACATTTAAGAACTGCCTGAGAGAGTCTATGGGTCTTGTGTTCGGTCTGTTTAAGAACGATCTTAATGAGTACGATTATATGACCAACCCATCATATGCTCCTCAGAAACTTGCCTTCTATATTGAAAAAGATGGTAAACAGGTGAGAGTCGCACAGAGTGTCAACAAGATGTTCACCACTGCAGTGAAGCCGTTATCATACAACACATTCTGGGAGTATGAGAAGGCTAAGGATGGCAACTGGATTCTTGAAGAGAAATTAGAAAATGCAATCTCTAGAATTGCAAACGAGATTGAAAGAAGATGGGGCAGCATTGGTATTAAAGCCAAGATTAAAGAACTTGACGAGGCCAATAAGACTGTGAAGGTTGAACTCAACGGAAAAATAGAGAGTGTTATTGTTAACGACACTAAGTATTGGGATGATCTTAAGAAAGCCATCAACTCAAATGGAGGTTTGAATGCAGTCAATGACAAGTTGGCCAAGTTACTGAAGACCTACACACTGGGTACTGCAGTTGATAAGGCAGAGAATCGTATCAACACTTGGATTGACAAGGCTTCTGACATGCTGACCGAGTGGATTAACAAGCATCTCTTCACACGTGCCCTTGCTCCAATCATCATCTTCGAAACTAGCAATGGTATGGATCGTCTGTGCGAGGGTATGTTTGTCAACAGAGGTATTATGCATGCTTACCTGACTTCAGGCACAATGGAGTTACTCGCTCCTGCATACAAAAAGTATGTAGCACTGAAGAAGGACGGAATGCTTCTGCAGTCAGAGGTTCTGCCTGGCAACACACTGACTTATGACTACGATCTGAGTGAAAAGGGCGACTACACGGTTATCCTCAGTTGCGTTGACTACTTTGGATACGTGATTACCAAGAAGTACAACGTACACGTGAAGTAATTAACATTCGAGAACAAAAAATTTAATAATAGATATGAAAATGAAGAAAGCAATATTGTCTTGCCTGATGCTGATGGGAGTACTCTCAGTATCTGCCCAGGAGCAAAAAGGCACGACAGAATATGTCTTCGAGCCGCACTGGTACCTCCAGCTTCAGGGAGGTGCGCAGTATACCACTGGTGAGGCAAACTTCGGTAAAATGATTTCTCCCACCATCCAGGGTGCTGTTGGCTATCAGTTCTCAAAGAACGTAGGCGCTCGTTTGGGCATTAACGCTTGGCAGAGCAGAACTGGTTGGAAAGATGATGCAGGTTTCGAGGCCCAAAACTTCAAGTTTAGTTATTTCGCTCCCGCTTTGGATTTGACCTTCGATCTTTCGAATATCATTGCAGGTTACAACCCTATGCGTAAAGTTAGTTTCGGTGCATTCATCGGAATCGGTCTAAACTATCGAATGCAGAGCGACGATGCCAAAAATGCTAAGGCATATATGGACTCCTATGCGCGTCAGGATGAGTTTGGTTGGACTCCCATGTACAATGATGACGCCGTTCTGTTCTTCAAGGGACAGGCAGGTCTGACAGCCGACTATCACATCAACGATGCTTGGAGCATTGGCCTAGAGGCAAACTTCAACATGCTGAGTGATCGCTACAACTTCAAGAAGGTTGGTAACCCCGACTCATACTTCAACTTGCTCGCAGGTATCAAGTACAACTTCGGTCCCACCTATTCTACTCGTTTCATCCCGGCTCCAGAGCCCGAGATCCGCTACGTAGACAAGATTGTGGAGAAGATTGTAGAAGTTCCCGCTCCCGCTCCTGCAGCTGTTGAACCATTGCGTCGTGATATCTTCTTCGAGATTAATAAGACCATCATCCGTGACTCTGAGAAGCAGAAGGTACAGGATATCGCTGACTACATGAACGCTCATCCGACATCTAAGGTGATGATTACCGGTTATGCTGACGCAGGTACTGGTAACGACCGCATCAACGATCGTTTGGCTAAGGGTCGTGCACAGGTTGTTGTGAAGGCTCTGAAGGAGCAGTACGGAATCGCTGAGAGCCGCATTAGTTGGGATAGCAAGGGTTCACGCGTACAGCCGTTCGCTGAGAATGATCTGAACCGTGTATCAATCTGTATCGCTGAGTAATCAGAAAAGGAAATAAGACTTTATAGCCCGGTCCCAAAATGGGGCTGGGCTTTATTCATTACTAATAGAACTTAAAAGAATGAAGAAAATATTCTATACAATGCTATTGTCATTCAGTTATGTGATAATGGCAAATGCCCAGATAACAGATGGCTATTATCACGTCAAAAATGCTGGTACAAATAGATACATTAGCATCAGTGACACAAAAGCCAGTAATTACGAAGCCAACAAACAGGCAGGAACTGTCAATCTTGCTGGCATCAGGACATTAATTAATTACGATAGTGTCGCTGTCAGTCCATCATGCGTTATCTTTATCAAAGGATTAGGAAATGGAAAATACGATCTTGTCGCACAGGGATCAAGTCTATATGCTATGACTAGCAACAAACTACCCATAGACATTACTGCTTCAGGTGGCAATTACATCATTTCCGGAACTTATAGCGGAATCACGAAAAGACTGACAGATCGTTCTCCTAGCAATCAAGATGGTTATTTAGTACAAACAGAGACTGGTATGGATCGTTGGAATTTAATTCCAATAAATACAACTGACCAATACATCGGTATTCGGCCAGATGTTAGAACAGCAGATGGAGCATATTGGGGAACAATCTTTGCAGGTTTCAATTTTAGATTAGTTTCTGAAGGCATGACAGCATTTTACGTGAGCAACGCAGGAGGAACTGGATTTACATTAACCCCGATAGAAGGCGATGTGATACCTTATGCCATGCCTGTCGTCATCAAATGTATCTCATCTAATCCTGCTGATAACAAGATTGAACCAGTAATAGGCAATTATGATCTTAATGTAGTCAATTGGTTAAATGGCGTTTATTGTGCACTTTCAGGAGTTCCCAAACATACCAACGTTACCCTTTACGATCCTATGCATATGCGCGTTCTTGGAGTCAATGACGAAGGGAAACTTGCCTTTGTTAATGCTAAAAACAGGCCTGAACTTCTTTATAAAGATCAATATCTAAAGGCAAATAAAGCCTATTTGAAAGTAAGCCCCACTGATGCAGATGTTATGACCCACGGTGATTATACCCCACAGGCAATTAACAGCATCAAAAATGAGAACAACACTTCAACAGGTATTTATACACTAACAGGTGTCCATTTGCCTGATGGTGTTACCCCACGTTCTGGAATTTATGTAAAAGATGGAAAGAAGATAATCATCAAATAAAACAAATATTCATCATCTCAAACAATGCTGCCCGCTTGATAATGTTTTATATGATCAAGCGGGCAGCAAACTTTATACATACTATCTATAGTTCAGAAGATACGCTTTGTCAGTCGTAAACTCAAGACGGGATAAACTTTAACTGCTTTCAATAAGGATATATAAGAATCTACCTGACTATTCAAATAATTATTCACATCCTTAGTCAAATCGATTCCATCATGAGCCACAAACAAACTGGGAGTACCGCCCCAGAACATAGCCCCACAGTCGAAGGACACCTTCCAGTCATCACGGTTCTTGATGAGATTACCACCATACCCAAAACCTATGTATGGTTTAAACGAATTTGAGTGAGCCTTCACCCGAATCATACTGCTTTCATCAGGTTCTACGATATATAAATCACCTGCAGAATGGGTTACCCCATGTGCATCTGTCACATCATGAGTGAAACTACCAACTGCAAAACCTACACGACCAAAAGACTTCAACTTTTCAACAGCTTCCTGGGGGAGCATTACATATACATTACTCATGTCTGTAAATTTGCTGAAATCAATCAAAGGCTCATTATTAACAGCCTTTTCATACATAGAATTATATATGCCTGCTGCCACCAGCGACACCATGGTCTCCGTCGTATTCACTGCTTCGGCAAACTGAGATGGTCCCCAATAGAAACCTGCAGTGAAATGCCAATTCTTATGCTCCTTGAAGGGGAACACGTCAACTAATAACTTAAAGTTATTGATAGTTGCCTTGCCCAACATATCGGCATGGTCTTCAACATCATAACCCGAGAAATCATAAAGGAACTCTTTCAACTTATCGAAATTCGTCTCTTGACGATTTCCATCCTCATCGTATGATCTGGCAGGCTTTCCGTTAATGGTCATTTCAAACCTCATATTCTTAGTAAAATGCGGCATAAACTCATAGCCAAGTCGTAACTGCGCCCACTCTGTGACAGGAGAGGCCACATCTATACCAATTCCTGATGTACCAAGTGTCACCGAAGCATCCAGATGTTGGAAGATATCATGCTCTTTCCAATACTGGAAAACAGGAATATACTTGGAATGATTCACTTTTTTCAACTCAGACAGAGTTGAATTCGTAGTTCTGACACTGTCAATCTGCGCATAGACACTCAGTCCCAAACTAGCAAAAGCCAGCATACACAATAATCTCTTCATATCCTTATTCATAATTATTATTTCATAAACCACCGTCCATCACGCTCAACCATAGGCACAACTATTTCTTCGTTAGTAGAATCGCCAAAGCAAAGCACCATAAAGACATTGGTATACTTTAATAAGGTATCAGTCTTCGCATTAACGACACGAACCTCATGGATACCACGATGTGTCTCATTCTGTCTGTGAATGAACTGACAACAGTTATCTCTCAACTGACTCCAATATTCTTGTTCTACATCCTTATTCAAGCCATTCTTACCTTCAAGGAAAAGTTCATACTCACCATTGATAAGATGTTCATAATAGCCTTTAGCCGCCAAAGAGGCCTGCTCCTCAGGAGTCACATCTGAGCATCCCCAAATGCTCAGACAACCAATTAATGGCAACAGACTATCTTTCCATTTCATCACTTCTGCCGGATAAACACATTAATAGGTGAACCTGTCAGCGTCCAATTCTCGCGGATTTTATTCTCCAAGAAGCGCTTATAAGGTTCCTTGACATACTGTGGCAGATTGGCGTAGAACACAAAAGTAGGAATCTGCGTATCAGGAACCTGTGACACATATTTAATCTTAATGAACTTTCCTTTAACAGAAGGAGGCGGGAATGCCTCAATCAGCGGCAGCATCACCTCATTAAGTTTCGTTGTGCCAATACGAGCCTTACGGTTCAAATAGACCTGTTTTGCAGTGTCTAACACCTTGAAGATACGCTGTTTTGTCAATGCTGAGGCAAAGATGATGGGAAAGTCCACAAAAGGAGCCATACGTTGACGAATAGCATTTGTGAAGGTATCAATGATGACTTGTGACTTGTCTTCTACGAGATCCCACTTATTCACCACCACCACTAGCGACTTATTGTTTTTCTGAATCAACTGAAAAATATTCATATCCTGTGCCTCAATGCCACGGGTGGCATCAATCATCAGGATACAGACATCAGAGTTTTCAATCGAACGGATAGAGCGCATCACACTATAGAACTCCAAATCTTCTGTGACTTTATTCTTTCTACGGATACCGGCAGTGTCAACAAGGTAGAAATCAAATCCAAACTTGTCATAGCGCGTATAGATAGAGTCACGTGTTGTACCGGCAATATCCGTTACGATATGCCTCTCTTCACCAATAAAAGCATTAATCAAACTCGATTTACCGGCATTCGGGCGACCGACAACGGCAAAGCGAGGTATACCATCTTCCGCCTCGCCTCCACTCTTCTCAGGCAGCATCTCCAACACCTTATCTAACAAATCACCCGTACCACTGCCTGTAGCAGCACTAATTGGATAAGGATCCCCCAATCCAAGTTTGTAGAATTCATATTGGTCGTACATATCCTTACCGTCATCAGCCTTGTTTGCCACAAGAATCACGGGCAATTTTGCACGACGCAAGATTTGGGCGACATCCATATCCCACCCTGTCACACCGTTGCTAATATCACATAGGAACAATACCAAGTCAGCCTCTTCAGTGGCAATGATAACCTGCTTCCTGATTTCCTCCTCAAATATATCATCAGAGTTCACGACCCAGCCACCTGTATCGACAACCGAGAATTCCCTGCCATTCCAGTCACATTTACCATACTGGCGGTCACGAGTTGTACCCGCTTCGCTGCTTACAATCGCTTGGCGGGTCTTCGTCAGGCGGTTGAACAAGGTAGATTTCCCTACATTCGGACGTCCTACTATCGCTACTAAATTTCCCATAATATCTCTCCTTTCTCCTTTACAACACTTTTCTCTCTCCTACTCCGGATTATATCCGAAATGATTCAACTCTCTCTCTGAAGAACGCCAATCCTTATCAACCTTCACGAATACCTCCAAAAAGATAGACTTTCCAAAGAACTTCTCCAATGCCTTTCGCGACTCTGTACTCACCTTCTTCAAGGCAACACCCTGGTGACCGATGATGATACCTTTCTGACTATCACGCTCCACATAGATGACTGCATTGATGTGGATATTTTTTAAATCTTCCTTAAATTGTTCCACACTAACCTCCACTGAATAGGGAATCTCCTTGTCGTAATACAAGAGTATCTTCTCCCGGATAATCTCTGAGACAAAGAATCGTGCAGGTTTATCTGTCAACTGATCCTTGTCGAAGTAGGGCGGAGAGTCAGGTAACAACTCTAAAATCCTCTTCAACAGCAAGTCTATACCGAACTTATTTTTGGCAGAAACAGGAAGAATCTCTGCATTCGGCAGCAATTCATGCCACTTCTCAACGATATCACCCAAAGTTTTCTGATCACTCTGGTCAATCTTATTAATCAAAAGCAGTATGGGAACAGTCATCCGCGCCACCTTCTCCAGAAAATCTTTATTCTTCCCCGGATTCTCCACCACATCAGTCACATACAGCAGCACATCTGCATCCTGCAAGGCTGACTCTGAGAAGGCAAGCATCGATTCCTGAAGTTTATAGTTAGGTTTCAGCACACCTGGCGTATCTGAGAATACGATTTGGGCCTCAGGCGTATTAACAATACCCATAATCCTGTGGCGAGTGGTCTGAGCCTTAAATGTGGCAATGGATATCCGCTCACCGACGAGTTGGTTCATCAGTGTTGACTTCCCCACATTCGGGTTTCCCACAATATTCACAAATCCAGCCTTATGCATCTGTTTCCTTTTAGACAAAAAAACGCATTGCCCATAGAGCATGCGTTTTTCTGTTGTTAGACATTTATTTACTACTTATTCCCATCATAAGCCCACTTATAATACGAAGCACCATGAACAAAACCGGCTCCAAAAGCGGTAAAGATCATATTATCGCCTTTCCGAAGCTTACTCTCATTGTCCCACAGTGCAAGCGGTATTGTTGCCGCACTCGTATTACCGTAATGCTCAATATTCACCATCACTTGATCCATCGACAACTCTAAGCGCTTAGCCACAGCCTCGATGATGCGCATGTTTGCCTGATGGGGGACGACCCACTGGATATTATCCTTATTCAAGCCATTACGCTCGGCTACCAACACACAGTCGTTACTCATGTTCGTCACCGCATAGCGGAACACGGTACGCCCCTCTTGATAGAGATAGTGAAGACGATGGTCAACAGTGAAATGTGACGGCGGACAGACAGATCCCCCAGCCTTCATGTGCAAGAACGGAAGTCCCTTTCCATCCGTACGAAGATATGAGTCCATCACGCCGATATTCTCTTCCTCTGTTGCTTCCAATAGCATCGCAGCAGCCCCGTCGCCAAAAAGCGGGCAAGTTGAACGGTCCTTATAGTCTGTGACTGACGACATCTTGTCAGCACCGATGAGGATAATCTTCTTGTAGCGGCCGCTTTGAATCATCGTGGCTGCCACATCAAGAGAGTAGAGAAATCCGCAGCATGCACCCCAGAAATCGAATGCCATTGCATTCTTCAGTCCGATCTTGCCAACGACTATGGATGCTGTGGACGGGAACTTATAATCCGCCGTTGAGGTAGCTACGATCAACGCATCGATCGAATCAGGATCTACGCCAGTCTTCTGAAGCAATTGCTTAGCAGCCTTACGGGCCATATAACTCGTACCAAGACCTTCTTCTGTCAGAATGTGACGTTCCTTAATACCGACACGCGTCATAATCCACTCATCATTGGTATCTACCATCCTCGACAATTCCTCATTGGTGAGGATATAGTCGGGAACGTAACCACCAATGCCGGTGATTATCGCATTGATTTTATTCATTACTCAGCGACTTCGTCCTCTTTCTTGATAGCAACCTTACCACGGTAATAACCACAAGTGGGGCATACAGTATGATATACATAATATGCGCCACAGTTAGGGCATACTGCCAGCGTAGGTGCTACAGCCTTGTCGTGAGTACGACGCTTGGCCTGACGAGTACTTGATTGTCTTCTTTTAGGATGTGCCATAATTATAAAAACTTTTAATCTTTAAACTTTTAAATTCTTTAATTTTTCCCATCGGGGATCTATAGCTTGGTCGGACTCCTCATCGCTGCTTCGGTCAGCTGACAGTTCTTCCAGAACGTTCGTCATGGCCGTGTTACACTTGCCGGGTGCATGCACATGCCTAATGGGTATAGCCAATGCCACAGACTCATAGATGATCCATGTCAGGTCAAGTATTCCTTCGTCCTCAGCCACGACAATGGTGTCACCATCCTCTGAGTTTTCGCTACCGAGTTTCACCACCTGGCGCGCATCTGTTTCCACAGGTTGCTCCATGTCGTCAAGACAACGGTCGCAAGGTATGACCACTGTGCCGCTTGCGTGAATCTGGAGTTCAAAAAAGCCGGAAGCCTTGCGTATAGACACCGACACGTGCAAAGAGCCCTTCTTCACTTCTGCCTCGTCCAAAGCACCGAAGAACGAATCATCCAGATTGAAGACCAATGAAGTCTCATCGTCTTTCAGACCTTTCAGATCAACCTTCAGACACTCTAAACTACACATAATCACACAATTCGGGGTGCAAAGATACGATTTTTTTTTCATTTAAGCATCGCTTATTTATTTTTTTTATGTTTTTCTTCAAAAACAAACTAAACAAACAAGCCGATATTACACACTCGAAGGGGATTGTGTGCAATTTCTGCACTCACTTAGGCATCTCAATGCGAAAAGTCGTACCCACACCAACTTCTGACGACTTCACGAAGATACGCCCCTTATGATATTCTTCTACGATACGTTTGGCCAGCGACAGGCCGAGTCCCCACCCACGCTTCTTCGTTGTAAAGCCTGGGGTAAAGACACTTTTCAGGTCTTTTCGGCGAATCCCCTTGCCATTATCCGCCACCTCGATAACCGCTTTCGCTCCTTCGTTAATCAGAGAAAGCACAATTCTGCCACGACCTTCCATCGCATCGACTGCATTCTTACAGAGGTTCTCTATTACCCACTCAAAAAGCGAGGCATTCATGTTGACAACCACCTCCTCTTCTGGCAATTTCCTGATAATCTCCACCTTTTTCGACGTCCGTCGGTCCATGTAATCAGCCACATGAGTCAGGACCTCGTTCATTGACGCCTCCACAGGTTCAGGCAGCGAGCCAATCTTAGAGAACCGATCTGCAATCAATTCCAACCGTTTCACATCATTATTCATCTCTGGTATTAGTTCATCATCCGGATAATTCTCCTTTAGGATCTCTATCCAGGCCATCAGACTGCTGATAGGTGTACCCAACTGATGAGCAGTCTCTTTTGACAAACCCACCCACACCTTGTTCTGCTCTGCTCTTTTCGAAGACAACAAGGCGAAGATGGCCACCACAACAAAGATCATGACAATCCCCAACTGCCAATAAGGGTATTGCGAAAGCCGCTTCAACAACGTCGACTCGTCATAACATACCAACTGATAGTCTACCGAGTCACCTATTTGGACAAAATGTCCTGCCTTGTACATTCTATGTCCATAGTCAGCCACATAGCGGGCAGAGTCTCTTGCCTTAATGTCGACATTACGATAGTCCATCACCTGCTCTTCACTATCAAGCACAATCACCGGAATAGTCTTATTTCCCTGAATCACACTCAGCACAAGTGTCAGATCAGTATTTTCATCCGCTTCCTGTAGCGACTGCATGGCCTGAGCCCACACCTCCATCTTGTTACGTTCCTCACGTTGGAGATCTTTTACCAGCAGATGCGACACCACTAGCGAAGCAACAGCAATCACAACTGCCGTCACCACAAGCACAATTTTCACCTGTCTGATTCTATCCGTCCACTGCATATCGTCTGCAAAGATACACATTTATTCTCACCTAAGCAAATCCTCCTACATAAAAAATCACGTAAACCGTATTTGTTAATACAATGCTCGTGAAACAAAAAATAAAAGAAAGGGCGACCTTCGCAGGCAGCCCTTTCTTTTTTAAGGTTAACGGTTTGGGGAAACCACACCTTTTCATAGTTGTCATGTATGACAATCACATATTAGATTTGCGATGCAAAGTTATAAATTTTCTTTCGATACAACAAACATTTACGAGAATACTTTTTCAAATTTAACATATTATAATCATCTCACACTCAATTGTTTAATAATACTTAAATAATTTTGTTTAGAGATAAATAATTACTACTTTTGTAAATTTATTTGCCATATAATTACCACAACAAAAAAATAGAAATCACGAACCATAAACTACACCATATCAATGTAACTGGTTCATGAGTAAAGTCATAGAGCAAAATTCCCTTCTCTTGCTATTTTTCGTATCCTTATTTTGCTGCTTTCATCAACAAGTGAAAGCGGCAAAATAAAAAACCCTGTCCCTTGCGAAGACAGACTAATAGAAGTATGTTGGATACAAAAGTTAGATTACTTATTGATATTTTTGTCCTCAATACGTTTGGCCTTACCCTCTGAAGCCGTAGAAAGTTTCCCCTTCAGGTAAGCCTCAATGACAAGTCCTGCCATCGGCGCTGCCAAATCCGAACCAAAACCGCCATGCTCAACATAGACCGCTATGGCAATCTTTGGACTGTCCATCGGTGCAAAAGCGATAAATGCAGAATGGTCCTCACCCGGATTTTCGATGGTGCCAGTCTTACCACAAATAGGATAAGACGCTTTGATGCTGGTGGCAGTCCCCCTTTCCACAGCGAGGTGCATTCCCTCTATTACAGGTGCATAGGCCTCTTTCGTCACCTTCGTCTGTCGTTTGGTCAGAAAGCGCTGGTTCGTGATATTCTTATGAATATGCGGCACATAGTACCAACCACGATTAGCGATCGTTACGGCAAGGTTACAGAGTTGCAAGGGTGTACAAGTCACATCGCCTTGTCCCATGCCTGCCCACCAGATAGTTTTCCCGTCCCATCCATCCTTATAACGGCGATTCAGATAGTCGACACCAGCCAACAAGCCACCCTGTTCACCTACAATATCAATATGCATGGGCCCACCAAGACCCATCGACTGCATATAACTGCGCCACGTTGTAATCGCCTCATTCTTTGATTCGTACATGAAACTATCATTGATCATTGAGCCAAAGTTCACAATAAACCACGTGTTACAACTCTGGGCCAGTGCGTTTTTCAGATCCAAAGGCGAATGATGTTTGTGGCAACCCACTTTGATATTCCCATCGGTAATACCGCTATTGCATTCCATCTTGGTCTCCGGGGTTACAATGCCTTCTGACAAAAGCACAAGAGCCTGAGCCGTCTTGAAGGTAGAACCGGGCGCCTGCGGTTTACCAATGGCTTGCCGCACATCATATCCCTGCGGGGTATTCGTTGCCAAACAGATAATCTCACCATTCTCAGGATTGATAGCAACAATGCTACCTGTTTTTCCTTTTAATAAACGTCCACCCAGTTGCTGTAGCAGCGGACGAATGGTCAATGGCCCATCTGCCGGGAGCCCTTGTGCCATACCCGCTATCGCCATCAGCAATGAGGCCATTAGTACCAATGTTTTCCTTACGATTTTCATTCTGAGAGCAAAGATACGCATAAATCTATGCAAATCAGCGATAAATGCGAATTATTTAACAAAAAATATGCGAAGGATCTTTTATTATTGATGGAATAAACAATAAAACGAGTTGGGCATATACCCATAACAAAAAGCCCCGACTCATTTCTGAATCGGGGCTCACTATATAAAAAAAGGCGGCCTCCTACTCTCCCGCATTGCATTGCAGTACCATCGGCGCAGGCGGGCTTAACTTCTCTGTTCGGAATGGGAAGAGGTGGGACCCCGCTGCAATAACCACCTGATAAATCATATCAATGCATAATTAATAATGCATAATGCATAATAAGAAGATGCACTGTATAGGTGACAATCTCCACACAAGAACTGCAGTCCGGACTACAGTCATCGACCGGGCATCTGACAACCCTCATCTGCACCTGAAAGTACCGCATGCGGCGGAAGTCTTCGGGCAATTAGTAGTGCTCGGCTTTGACGTCACCGTCTTTACACCTGCACCCTATCAACGTCATCGTCTGTGACGACCCTCAATGGAGTCCTCATCTTGCGGCCGGCTTCGCACTTAGATGCTTTCAGCGCTTATCCGATCCAGACGCGGATACCCGGCGGTGCACCTGGCGGTACAACCGGTAAACCGGAGGTCTGTCCAACACGGTCCTCTCGTACTAGTGTCAGCACCACGCAAGACTCCTGCGCCCACGATAGATAGAGACCGAACTGTCTCACGACGTTCTGAACCCAGCTCGCGTGCCACTTTAATGGGCGAACAGCCCAACCCTTGGGACCTTCTCCAGCCCCAGGATGTGACGAGCCGACATCGAGGTGCCAAACCACCCCGTCGATATGAGCTCTTGGGGGGGATCAGCCTGTTATCCCCGGAGTACCTTTTATCCTTTGAGCGATGCAGTTTCCATACACTTGCACCGGATCACTAAGCCCGACTTTCGTCCCTGCTCGGCATGTCTGCCTCCCAGTCAAGCGCCCTTATGCCTTTGCACTCTTCAAGGCCGGTTACCAATCGGCCCGAGGGCACCTTTGGAAGCCTCCGTTACGCTTTTGGAGGCGACCACCCCAGTCAAACTACCCACCAGACAGTGTCCTTGCACTTGCAAGTTAGACCTCAGGCAGCAGAAGGGCCGTATTTCAAGGATGGCTCCACAAGCGCTGGCGCGCCTGCTTCAAAGCCTCCGGCCTATCCTACACATCCGATGACCAAGGTCAGTGCCAAGCTGTAGTAAAGGTTCACGGGGTCTTTTCGTCCCATCGCGGGTAATCGGCATCTTCACCGATACTACAATTTCACTGAGATCGTGGCCGAGACAGCGTCCGGATCATTA